>LNQE01001547.1_pt1 | contig 18424 bp, 19 predicted proteins | sample 603111 | NCBI WGS metagenome assembly LNQE01 (sample SAMN04260313, study PRJNA301899) | hydrocarbon metagenome | isolation source: hydrocarbon-contaminated ditch | place: Germany: Bremen | collected 1998
GTTCCATGGCGGTGATTGCGGTGGTGGCGAGGGCAGTCTCTTCCCGCTCGAAACCGAGAGCCGGAGTGCGCCGGCCTCCCGCCGCATCAGGTCGATCACAAAGGGGGTATCCGCAACCGGCATCAGAACCGTACCCTGTGCATGCTGCTCTTCCGCATGGTGCGGGAAACCTTCTCGACATGGTCGGCAAGGTCAGAGCAGTCCCCCAGCTCTGCGAGGACCTCGGAGAGCTTGCGCTTTCCTGGATAATAATGCACAATCACCTCAGAAAAGCTCATCTTTTCATCTTTCTTCAGCGCCTTCAGCCGCTCGTATGCCTCCTCGGTGATGCTGATGGTCCTTGTGGCCATGATCAGGCATGTGTATATAGGTGCATTTTAATTATGCTCGGAACACCGGGCAGTGTCCCCGGGTCTTGAAAAAGGACAAAGGAGACAAAAAGGATTATTATCCTGAATGTCCAAGAGTCGATGAACGTGAATCACTCATGCAAAAACCGGCATTAACCGAGAGGGTCATGGTCTCTCCGGAGATTAAACAGACACTGTTTCGTCTCAAGAGACCCGGCGAACGGCTCGGAGATGTTATCGAACGTATCATCAGGGATCGCAAACGCGATGAGTTCATCGAGTATCTCGACAAGCGGGCACGGGACGCAGAGTACGTTCCGATTGAATCAGACCCCGAGATGGCCCTTATGATCCGGGACCCGGGATAACCGTGAAGGTTGTCATCGACAAAAAAGCCCTGAAGTACGTGAACGGTCTGCAGGAATCAGACCGCAGGCTCGTGAAAGAACACATCGTCGCGCTCGTCAATCCCCGGACCGCACGGGAGATCGAAGTACTTGAGGGCGGACATTGCCGGCTCCATGTTGCCCGCAGGTATACCATTTTTTTTGATATCCTGCCCGACGATACCATCGGCGTCTTTGAAGTGACTACCATTGAAGAAGCGCACAAACGATACAAGCGTTACCGGTAACAGATCGTATTTCCGGATGAACGTTCCTTTCCGGGACGTGCGGACCGCCAGGAATTCCCGGTCGTTCATCGTTTTATTGAGATGTCTGTTCCCGTCCCTGGATGATGCGACACTGCGATAGGGCGTCGCGCCCTATGACTTCAACGGGAACGGCGCAATCGACCTGCATAACGTCGTGCTGCTGTTCAAGGAGTGCGTCCACAGCAACTGGTACCGGCCATCTCCGGCGGGATAGCTCATCCTGTTACCTTTTTCTCAGTAAGGCGGGTGGATCCGGTACTATCATTGCCAGCTTCCGCGGAAACGTTCTGTTCCGTGAAGAAGATCTGAACACATGCAGGGGAAGATCGCAAACGGCCCTCTGTCAGGGAAAATCTCCCCGCTATCGTCTTTGCGATTCCAGCTGTGCGGAAACTACATATGTCTCTCTGAGGAGAGATCTTCAGGATAAAGACCTGTGAGGAAGTCCTCGCCGCACTGAGATCGCTTCGGAACGATCTGGTGAGCCGTTATTTTGTAAAAAAAATCGGAGTATTCGGATCAGTATCCCGGGGTGACCAGACAGAGGGCAGTGATATCGACATACTGGTAGAATTCTCACAACCGGTTGGATTTTTCCTGTTCCTGGAATGAGAGGAGTTCCTGAGCTCTTCACTGGGTGCAAGGGTGGACCTGGTCACGCCCGATGCCCTCAAACCCGCGTTCTCCCGACGGATCTTATCCGAGGTCGCATATGCCTGACAGGGTCCGCGAGGACCCGATGCCCTTCGTGGACGATGTCGTTATCGCTATTGACAGGATTCTTACTTTTACTTCCGGTATCCACAGAAGATATCCCTGCAGTACGCTGGGTCCTCATTGACCTGCAGAAGAGGTTGAAAGAGCAAAACGATTGCTAATTCTCCCTGTATATACTGGGGAAAGAGATTAATGGTACGTGAAATCGAAGGAATGCACCCGGACCCGCTTCCGGAGCATTTTCATCGATCGGACAAGTCACTTCGTCCCCGAAACCATTGCCGTTCACCAATTCTCATCGACCTTCGGACAGATGGACAACGTCCGGGTCATCCTGAAGCTCCACCTCACCGGAAACGGTCACGCGGTTATCCCTTGGAAATCGGTTCCCTCAGCAAGGTCCGGAAATAAAAAGAATTTACGTCGTATCCTGCATGAGGTCGTGTATGTCTGAGAAACGGTCCGTGTTTCTTTTGTTATATCCATCTATTCGTGGAACGGGCGAAGGGAATGGTCCGGGAGGAGATGTCCCGGAAACCAGGAGACTTTTGAAGGCTAATTTCAGCGTATTTCCTGAGAATAGTTAATAATATGCCTTTTTTCAGAGACCTTCACAGATTGCGTACAGCAGCGTTTCCTGGGGCCGGTCGATGAATTATACGCGCTCAGGAAGACAGCTGCTGGAAGCGCAATAAAGAGCATTTTTTTGGAGCGAAATTAAGGCTTATATTTTGAAAATAAAAGTGTATAAAAGATTTTTCCATCCGGGTGTACACCATTTCCCCTGGAACCGGGTCTGACACCAGGAATACAGGAAAACGGAGCCCGTATCGGGATTCTTTTGGGTGAAAAGAGGGTATCGGGAGATGAGGTCCTGGTGATATCCCATCACCACGGAGCTTTGGAGAACAGGACGGAAATCCTCCCGTTTCTTGGCATCACGTATCCTGCCAGCTTCCCTTTCCCCGGGTCACTCTCCATGGTATGATACCTGCGAGGTCAGTGCGCCTGACGGATATCCGCATCTCGTCCTCCATTTCAGCAGACAGGATGTTGCCGCGGTCCCTGCGGTCGTCACTGCGGCGGTGAACGGAGATCCGGTGCAGTTAAGCGTCACGGGAACGCTCACCAATGGCACCCCTATTGAGGGCCAGGACTGCATCTGGATTATCAGGTACCCAACCTCTTTTTCCAGCAGCCCGGCTCTCATCTCCGGGCGGCGGATCTCAGGGCGGCAATCATCCGGAGATACTCACCGGCTGTCAGGGGCATGTTCCGTGCATTGAGGAGAAGGCTGTCAACAAGGGCAGCCTGCTGCCGGCTCCACTCGGTGTTGGGTGTCCGTCGTACCCATGCCGCATACTCGCGCACGAACGCAAGGCGCTCCCTGAGACGGGCTTTCCGGTCAGGGGCATATCCCGTATTCATCACCGGCAACTCATGGGAGGGAAAAAGATGTCACACAGTCTTACGGTAACTCAATTCATCCTGGACTGGGGGGGCATTCCACCATTCTCCCTGTCGCCCGCAGGAGAAACCAACTGGTGATATTTCAGATAATTAATCACAATATTTATTACGAATAGATTTATTTGTATTATTATGGTGCAACCTCCTTTCAGGATGGATGTACCTGGAGCCCGGTGAATGATCCGGGATCATCAGCGCGAAAACACTGATTGCACACGAAAAGGAACAGCAGCATGGAGAACAGAAAAATAGCCAGGGAGATGCAGCCAGCCGGAAAGAAGGTTGCAAAAGAGAGAAAAGCGGTGGAAAAAACCGTGATGCAACCGCCGGCTGAGGAGGAGAAAGCCACAGGAAAACGAGCCAGCGTTACGGGGAAAAAAGCAGGCATGGAAACGACTGCAGCGACAAAACCGGCGAAAAAGACTGCAGCGAAAGGAGTGGGGACGGCGGCGGTTGCACCAGCAGGACAGGGTGCTGAAAAACAACCGGTGAAACCGGCAGCACCGGAGAAGAGGGCGAAAAAGACCGTCGCATCCCCGCCTGAGGAGGAATCGAGAAAACCAGGCAGGAAACCAGCAACCAGATAACTATTTTTTTCTCGTCCCCTCTTTCCTCAACCGAGAGCCCCTCACACGAGAAACCACCGCAGGGAACGATACCCCCTCGGTTTTCTTTCTGAACGCTGATGCGACTGCTCCTTTTTAACCGCCCACCTCGGGTGTTCATCACCGGGATCCCTGGTGCCAGAACATTTGGATTCCGCCAGTTGCCAAGGAAGGCTGCGGTATCCAATTGCCGGATATGATCCCTGTCAGAGCCGTACCAATCGCACCGACTGCAAGAAAAATACCTGCTGATCCTGCAGGATGCCATCGCTGTCAGAGCTCAGTATCCGCACCAATTGCGTTGAGCATGACGTGGCTGCCGGTGCCAGGGCGCACAATCTCCCCGCCCAGAGTCGGCAGTTTCACCCATCAGGACGGTACCTTTGGTATCAGCCAGTCTCCGAGCAGGAGCGGGACCGTGAAGGACTCCCTCCAGTCTGCGCCCCCTTCCGCCAGAACGATGACCAGGCACTCTTTCCTGTTCCTTGTGATGGATGTCGGGTCCACCCTGACGGAGAGGTGGATGCGATCGAGGAGGGTCAGGGGAATGGGCAGGGTGGTCTTCTCCAGGCAGCAGTCCCACCCGCCCTTTTTTTCGAGTGCTGCCCGGCAGGTCCGGTAGCCGAGCTGCAGGTACCGATCTCGTGCAATCTTCCTGCCAACCTCGCCCAGTTTTGCATTCAGCTGCTGGTAGCTCGCATCCCGGTGCCAGCGGGAAATACCTAGGGCATCAGCGACCACGTCGAACCAAGGGGGATAGCGCATTTTCCTCCGAATACTATAGTATTACATAATAAAAATAATTTGTGAATAAGTATGATTCAAAATCCATCCCTTAGGAAGCAAGTTTTTATTACATCATACAAACATCCCCGTGCAGGAAATCACTACTGATCATCTCTTTGCCGGTAGTACCATGCCGCATATTCATCCAGGGAAACACAACGCAGGTCTGATACTGATACGGAGAGCGCGGATGACCTCGCACGGATCCGGGATGCCATTCTCGGGGAACTTGAAGATGTCGAATCTATGTACCTTTTCGGCAGCCTTGCACGGGGGACTTCAGATCCGTCGAGCGATTATGATATTGCGGTTATCGTAAAGGAGGTTCCCGCGGCATACATCGCGACAATTTCCACGATCCGGTATGCCCTGCTGGGAAAAACCAGGAGGCCGGTGGACATTAGTATCCTGGATGCCGGGGATCTCGATGCTGTGTCCCCCCTCGTCTTCGAGATCCTGCGGCACAACCGGTTACTCCACGGGCGGGACGTGCTCTCCCGGATATCCCGGGATGTCCCCCGGGTCCACCCGATCATAATGGACGAGGCAACTGTCGGTTACCATGTCTGAACTGGATGAAGCACGTGCAGACCGCTATTTTCTCGATGCCCTGTGCGATAAGGAGATGATCGCACCCGCCCTGTAAAACGAGGTATATCCTGTCGCCGTATTTCATTCCCAGCAGATGGGCGAGAAAGGGGCGAAAGGTTGCCTTTCGCTGTCAGGGATTATTGTCGCTCGGGATCATCATGTGTCGGACTTGTTCAATGAATAGGGTATCCCGGAGTCGGGTAGCCTGGAAGGCCAGTTCCGGGATAGCCTCGTGTTCGTGAGCCGGCTTGAGAGCTACTACATCCCAATACGGTACAGGGTAGACAAGGCCGGGCGCATTCATTACCTGACGTATTATCCAAGGAACATGCGGGAACTCGCCTTGGCCGCCGGGGTATTTCTCGATCTCTGTTTTGATTTTTTCGAGGCCCGTACGGGCAGGGCCCTGATGCGATCGCGTGGTCCGCTTGAAACGTTCTTCCTTGCGACGTAGTGCCGGCACATGAGAAAACTGAAATAAGACCGCAAGGTGTTGATGAGGCCCGGGCCGGTTTTCCGTGGGCATGTTCCCTGGCATATTCCATGAAACTGCCGATCAGGGCTGCCTGCGTGCTGCTCCATTTGGCATCGGGTGCCCATTTCACTTCTGCAGGGTAACTTCAGACCCGGAAAAGAACCATGCTTTTTTATCATGGAAAACCATCATCATGTATTGGAATCATGTCATCGGCTGCGGAGATACGGGAGATCCTGCGGGGATGCCTGCCGGAGATACGGGAAAAATACGGTGTAACCTCTATTGGTGTATTCGGATCCTATGCCCGGGGAGAGGAGTCACCGGGCAGCGATATCGATCTTATGGTTGAATTTGATCGTCCCATCGGATGGGAACTGGTGGACCTGACGGATTACCTTGAATCCATCCTCCATCATCGGGTCGATCTCGTCATACGGAGATCCCTGCACCCGCTCATCCGCGATACCATCCTTGCCGAGGTACAGTATGCATGACCGGGCGGTCTCCTGTATTGTATTTATCCGAGATCCTCGCATCGATGGAGAAGATCGAGCGCTATACGGCCGGTGTATCCTACGAAGAGTTTATCCACAGCGAACTGATCATGGATGCGGTTGAGCGCAATCTCGAAAAGATTGGGGAGGCTGCTGCCGCAATCCCGGAAACGATCAGGAACAGGCATCCCGATATACCCTGGAGAACTATTGTGGGGTTGAGAAACAAGGTTATCCATCACTATTTTGCCGTGGACCAAGATGTGATATGGCAGATTGTCACAGAGAATATTCCGTCAACAAAGGGCAGAATTGCCGAGATCCTCCGGGAATATTCGTAGTAACGGGTTTTTTAAAATCCTGGCATCCTTTACTTCACGTTTTTTGCATCAAAATGGCTCTGCCGTGCGCTTTACTGCGACGTATTGAACGAACACCTGGCACTACCAGGATGGGATAGTTCAACCCCGGAACGATATGTTTCAGAATCTGGTCGGGATAACCAGCTTGATCAGGTCGATCAGGCTATTCCAAGACCCTGAACAGCATAGCCGGTGACATAGTGCTCCGCTTTCGCCTCTCTGCTCCCTGTAGAAAAAAATGCATCACGTAAAAGCCCCCGCGATCTCCCTGCTGGCTATCTCCCCAATGACACCTGCACCGAGGTCGCTCACTGCGTAGTACCTGCCCCCGGCCTCGTCTGCGATCTCCCGGCAGTACCCGAGCTGGAGCTTCAGGAAGGAGGCCCCCGGGTCCTCGGTGTCGATGACTACGGTATGGACTCCCCGGGAACGGAGCTCGTGCGCTGCATCCCTGAGCTCTGCCCGGACATCGCCTCCCCGCGAGACATTCGCCCTCCCGTCCGATATCAGCATCATGACCGGGACAGTATCGCCGTTCTTCCGCTGCTCCCGGTCGATGACCTCGATGGCCTTCCAGATCCCCTCGCAGAGCGGGGTCTTCCCCCCCGTCGGGAGGTCGGTCAGGCTCTTCCGTGCCAGGTCCACGCTGCGGGAGAGGGGGAGGAGGAGTTCAGCCCGCTCTCCCCGGAACGCTACCATGCCGATGCGGTCCCGCTGCTGGTAGGAGTCCAGGAGGAGGGAGAGGATGGCACCCTTGGCTGCCTCCATACGCTTCCGGGCACCCATGGAGCCGCTCGCATCCACCACGAAGACGCAGGATGCCGATACGTTCCCCACCCGGACCCGATCCCTGAGATCTTCTTCCCGGATAGAGACGGCCAGCGACCCGCGGGGCCGGGTTGCCTGGTGGGGCGAGGCGGCCCGGATGGTCGCATCAAGGGCAAGGTCCGGGTTCCCGGCAGGGAGCCGCGAGGTGATGGGGGACCCGTTCCTCCCGGAGGCGAGAGTCTCGATCCGCCGTCCGTTCAGCTGCTTGCGCCGTTCGCGGTCCCGGTCGCGGGCGAGGGTGACCCTGCGGGTGTCGATCGGGTCCCCGATCCCGAAGACCTGCTCCCGGGCAGGCCTCTCCCGCCCCCGGGATGGCTGCTGCCCGCCGGATTCCGGCGGTGATGAGGGAGTGCCCTCCTGCGGTTCCTCCTCCTCCTCTGGTGGCGTATCCCCGTTGTGCTGGTCATCGTGCGGCTCCTCTGCGTTCTTCATGGCAGCGTCCAGCCGGTCGGGATCGAGCCGCGGCTCCTCGAAGGGCTTCCTGCGCATCCGGTGCGGGAGCGCGAGCTCCATCGCCTCCCGGACATCCCCGCGGGTGACCTCGCGTCGCCCGTCGAGAGCGGCGATGGTCCGCGCCGTCCGGGTCACCGCGATCTCCGCCCGGTGGGTCCTGACCCCGAGCTCCAGGCAGGCGCTGACCACCGACCGCAGGATCTCGTCAGAGACCGTAACGCCCGGGAGGAGTTCCCGTGCCCGGATGATGGCGTCCCGCAGCGCTTCCTGCTGGTCCCCGAACCGGGCTGCGAATCCAGCCTGGTCGATCTCGAAGGCCTCCGCGGTCCTCACGATCGCGATCCGGTCGTCCGGGTTTTCAATCGCCTCGACCGAGACCTGGAGCCCGAAGCGGTCCAGGAGCTGGGGCCGGATCTCCCCCTCCTCCGGGTTCATGGTCCCGATGAGGATGAACCGTGCCGGGTGGGCGAACGAGATCCCTTCCCGCTCGACCACGTTCACCCCGAGTGCCGCTGAGTCCAGGAGGACGTCGGCGATGTGGTCGTCGAGGAGGTTTACCTCGTCGATGTACAGGATCCCGCGGTTCACCGCGGCGAGGATACCGGGCTCGATGGCCTTCCTCCCCTCCCTGATGGCGGATTCGATATCGATGGTCCCTACCAGGCGGTCCTCGGTGACCCCGAGCGGGAGGTCGATTACCCGGACCCGCTGCTCTTCACTCTCAAGCGGGATCCCTTCCTCCACCTTCTCCCGGCAGTTCTCGCACATCTCCCGTGGATCATCCGGGTTGCAGTGGAACGGGCACCCCTTCACCACCGCGATTTCGGGGAGGAGCTCGGCGAGGGCCCGGACTGCCGTGGACTTTGCGGTCCCCTTCTCGCCCCGGATCAGCACCCCGCCGACGCGGGGGTTGACTGCATTGACGAGCAGGGCCTTCTTCATCGTCTCCTGCCCGACAATTGCCGTGAAAGGGAGGATGGTGCGTCGCGGGGATGACATCATAACGTAAAAAAATGCGTTATTTGATGATAAATAAATTTTGATTTTCCTTTACAAATTATTACAAAAATAAAAATAAATAGGAAAAAGGCATCAAATATCATCATATGTTTCTACTCCGGCCACTCCTTATCGTCATCCTGGTAGCTTCCCTGTGCACATTGTGCACAGCCTCCACTACCGCTTTCATCGATCGAACGATCACAACCGGTGATGACGGGATCATCACCGTTCACCTCTCACTTCCGGAAGGGATGATCGGGGGTATCATCGAGCTGATTCCGGCAGGATTTGAGTATCTAGGGACTAGCCACGCTGATGACCAGACGCAACAGCAGGGGCAGCGAATTCGTTTTGCGATCATCGGTGAAAATACCGTCACCTACTCTCTCAGGGGGGAGGGGACTCCCAGGATCACCGGGAGCGTTCTTGACCTCACCACCGGGGAAGAGGAAGAAATAATTCCCGGTCAGAAATCACCGGCACCTGCCGTGATACTTGCTGGTGCAATAACACTGGCAGTATTAATTTTCCGGAGGAGGTATTCATGAGTCGGATCGGAATTCCACTCTTCTGCCTTGTCTTCCTCGCACTTCTGATCGCCCCGGCCGCCCCGGCGGGAATGTCATCAGACGACGATGCACGAATATTACTATCCGAAGGAATCCTCTCATATCTCAGTGGTGGGGTGGGGGCACCCTCACTCTCCGATCTCCATGATGCCGCTGTCCACTACCCGAGGTACCCGCGCCGGATCACTGACACCGCAGGGACCGGTTTCACCTTCTACCGCCCGATCGAACGAGTGGTGGTCATGCATGCCAATGCAGCAGAGTCGATTGTCGCGTTGGGTGGTGATGACAGGATCGTTGGAGTCGGGGCTACTATTAACACGAATACCCTCCAGTTCCCTGAACTCAGCAGGCTTCCGGGAGTCGGCAGGTGGACAGAACCGGATATCGAGGCTATCCTGGCACTGAATCCTGATCTCATCCTGACCTACGTCAGCTGGCCGGAGCCGGAGAAACTGGAACGCCATCTGCCTTCCCGGATCCCGGTTGTCCGGATGGAATATTATAAGGCAGAGGTATTCCGCGATGAGATGGTAACGACCGGCCGGATCTTCGATGAAGAGGAGAATCTCGACGAGTACCTGGCATGGTACGATGCGAACCTTGATCTTGTGGAGGGTCGTGTGAGCACAATCCCCTATGAAGAGCGTGTCCGTGTCTATGCCGAATCCGGAAGCGGGCAGTCATTTGGAAGGAGGGCATATTCAGAAGGAACAGGACTCCATGATCTCCTCATCGCAGCAGGGGGCGTGAACGTCGCTGAAGGCCATGTCACAGGTTATGCAGATGTCGAGAACGAGTGGGTCATGCACCAGAATCCCGACGTCATTCTGATCTGGTCAGGCAAAGCCGGATATAAATTGGATGAACGGGCAGAGATTGTGGATCTTTATAAGGAGATAGTCAGCACACCCGGATTTGATCGGATCCAGGCAGTCAGGGACAACCGTGTATACATCGTCACATCGGGATATGCTTTTGGAACAGGATCCCCTGCCGCCCTTGTCCGGGTGGCCAGCTGGCTATATCCGGATCTCTTCACGGACGTCGACCCGGATGAGATCCATGCTGAATACCTTGAACGGTTCACACGCACCGGAAGGGAGATCCGGGAGTCGGGAACATTTTACTTCCCGGATGGGAGAGGGAATGAGTGATTCATCGATCCGTGGCGGATATGCAAGGAGGACGTATACCCGAATCATCATCATCATCTGCCTCTTTCTCCTCCTCATCCTCCTGACCGGGGTGGCGGCGACCTTGGGCTCCTACCCGATTGGAGTTATGGAGGTTTACGGGACGATCCTGGCAGGTCATAATGGTGGGTCGGACATCAGCACCATCGTCTGGAACTACCGCCTTCCCCGAATCCTGATGGGCATCCTTGCCGGTGCTGCCCTGGGCCTTGCCGGGGCCATGATGCAGGGGATTCTGAGAAATCCGCTTGCAAGTCCTTTCACCCTTGGTATCGCATCGGCAGCGAGTTTTGGGGCATCGCTGGCAATCGTCCTTGGAGCAGGTGTCGTCGCGGGTGGATCCCTCCTCGTAGGAAACGCATTCCTCTTCACCCTCGTGGCCGCCGCTGCCGTTTATGGCCTTGCCCAGGTACGTGGAATAACATCTGAGACGATGATCATGGCAGGGATTGCGATAATGTACCTCTTCTCTGCAATGACAAGCTTCCTCCAGTATATCGGCGACTCCGAGGATGTCCATGCAATCGTCTTCTGGATGTTCGGGAGCCTTGGAAGATCCACGTGGGAGACAGTGATGACCGTGGCCATTCTTGTCGGAGTTCTTCTCCCCCTCTCCCTCCTCTCTGCACGGAGTTTAAATACGCTCGCCGCCGGTGATGAAGCAGCAACGAGCCTCGGTGTTCCTGTCGAGAAGATCCGAATCGGGGGGATGGCAGGGGCATCCCTCCTCACAGCAGGGGTCATCTGCTTCACGGGAACGATCGGGTTCATCGGACTGGTCGCCCCGCATATCTCCCGCATGGTTCTCGGAGGTGATCACCGATTCCTCCTGCCAGGTACTGCGGTGGTGGGTGCCCTCGTGCTTCTGGGAGCAGACAGCATCGGCAGGACGATCATGGCGCCACAGATACTTCCCGTGGGGATCATGACTGCATTCCTCGGCGTCCCCTTCTTCATATTCCTCTTCCTCACAAGGAGGCGAAATTATTGGTGACCATTGCAACAAAAAACGTCAGGTTCTCATACGGGAGCACTCCTGTTCTCGAGGACATCACATTCTCCCTGGATACGGGAACCATCCTCGGTCTCGTCGGTCCCAACGGTTCAGGCAAGACGACACTCATCAGGTGCATCGACAAGGTACTCCACCCGGAAGGGACAATCCTCATCGATGAACGGGACATCCAAACGATGCGTCGGGTTGAGATTGCATCAAAAATCGGCTATGTACCGCAGAACGGAGCAAGGATCGCAGCCGCGACTGTATTTGATGTCGTGATGATGGGGAGAACACCCCACATGAGCTGGCGGCTCGGCGAGAGGGATCTCGATAGGATCGAGTATGCAATTCGGCTCCTCGGGATAGAAGATCTCGCCGAGCGGGATTATAACGAACTCTCTGGCGGACAGCAACAGAAGGTGCTGATTGCTCGTGCGGTGGCGCAGGATCCGAATATCCTCCTGCTCGATGAACCAACAAACAACCTTGACATCCACCACCAACTTGAGGCGCTTGCCACCATCTTCGACCTCTCCCGGTCGACCGGGATGACGGTTGTCATGGCGGTCCATGATCTCAGCATCGCAGCGCGGTATGCCGATATGCTGATGATGCTCAAAAATGGGAAGGTAGTTGCCATTGGAAGACCTGAAGATCTCATCACTCCTGAACGCATCCGTGAAATATACGGTGTGGAAGCCCGGATATTTCAGGATCCCGAGGCGGGGCTGATTATAGTGCCACTTCGTGCGGTCCCGGAGTTGGCACTATGAAGATAGCAGCAATCGTCTGGGGATCGGACATACCTCTCCTTGATGCAGCAGCACGCCGGGAAGGTGTAATTCTTGAGATCGCCGGAGTACACAATGTAGACGATCAGGATACACAGGAACGGTTCCTTCGTTCACAACAGGACGCAGATCTCATCCTCCTCCACCCCTCACACGATGCCGCCTGGGACGAACTGATCCCTCGTTTACGAACAGACATTCCGATCATCTCTTTCGGGCATAATCAGGATTTCTGGTCTCTTTCCACAGTCCCAATCAAAACTGTCGCTGTTGTTTCTGCCTACATGGTTCATGGGGGAGGAGAGAACTACTGCCGGATGCTCCGATACCTTCGGCATGTCGCCGCTGGTAATGAGGCAGAGCCGGAACTACCGGACATTCTTCCCTGGGAGGGAATCTACCACCCTGATGCAAACCAGCCATTCACCGACAAGAATGCATACCGCGTCTTCCGGCCACGGCGCCACCCATCTGCAACAGGTGTGATCTTTTCGCGGACATACTGGGCAAACGGCGACAGGGGGATCGTCGATGCCCTCATCAGGAAACTGGAGATGTTCACTGATGTCATCCCAATTTTCTGTCTCTCCGGTGGCGATTCAGACCTCGGGGCACGACCGGGAGCGGAAGTTGCCCGTGAATGGTTCTCCGGGGAAGTGTCACTCATCATCAACCTCCAGCCAGTCTTCCGTGCGTCGAAGGCAGAACAATCAAGGGATGTATTCTCCGATCTCGGCGTACCCGTGATTCACCCGATCCTCCTCTACCATAAAACATACCAGGAGTGGCTCGACTCGCCACTTGGCCCCTCTCCGATGGAAGTGGGATGGAGCATCGCTCTGCCTGAGATGCAGGGTATGATCGAGATGCTCGCAATCGGTACCGAGGTCGAAAGCAGGAATGAGGCCGGGATGCATGAGCCCATCCCGGATCGTGTTGAACGGGTCTGCAGGCGTGCTGAGGCATGGATCCGATTGCAGAGGAAACGCCCGGAAGAACGCAAGGTTGCATTTATCCTCCATAACAAACCCTGTTCATCGGTCGAGGCGACCGTCGGTGCCGGCGCCCATCTGGACACTCTTGAAAGTGTAGCCAGGATCATGCAGGTGATGAAAGAGGAGGGCTACACACTCTCTCCCCCCGCTGACGGGAAGGAGCTGATCGATCGGATAATGGAGAAGAGAGCGATAAGCGACTTCAGGTGGACATCGGTCGGATCGATAGTACGGTGCGGTGGGGCACTTGCCCTTGTCAATACGGATGAATACGCCGAATGGTACTCCGAACTTGAACCAACGATACAGGTGAAAATGGAGGAATCCTGGGGAAAGCCCCCGGGCGAGGAGATGGACGGTGTTCCCGCGGCCATGGTACATGACGGCAGAATCGTTGTAACCGGAGTATCATATGGAAACGCTGTCGTCTGCGTCCAGCCGAAAAGAGGCTGTGCCGGGGCACGATGCGATGGAGAAGTATGCAAAATTCTCCATGATCCGCAGATACCCCCTACCCACCAGTACCTTGCCACGTACAAGTGGCTTGAACGTGTCTTTGGGGCCGACGTGATCATTCATGTCGGAACGCACGGAAACCTTGAGTTCCTGCCGGGTAAATCTGCAGCACCATCAAACCGATGTTTCCCGGATATCATGATCGGTGCAGTCCCCCACCTCTATATCTATAACGCCGACAACCCTCCCGAGGGGACCATAGCAAAACGACGTGCCTGTGCGACCCTTGTTGACCATATGCAGACCGTGATGCAGGCAAGCGGTCTCTATGGTGCGTTGAAGGATCTCGAAGCACTCCTCGATGAATACGCCCGGGCAAAGGAGAGCGACCCTGCACGTGCCCACACGCTTGAACACCTGATCACTGATTCGGTGCGGGACGGAGGCATTGCCCATGACACCGGGCTTGACGCCCTCCTGGAAGGGAAGCAGGACTTCCCGGCTTTTGTCGGGCGAATACACAGGCACCTGGGGATGATTGCATCGTCCAGGATTCCTGACGGAATGCACATATTCGGGGATCGTCCTCTGGGGGAGGCGCGGGTGCAGTTCATCCATGCGGCCGCGCGGTTCGATGACGGTATCACATCGGCACTCTTTGGGGAGGGGGCACGGTCAGAAGATCCGGGATCGGTCCGTGATCGAGAGGCAGCAGAACTGACATTTGTACGTTCGGTTCTCGCCGGGGCAACGATGGAAGAGGCGATGATGGACGCATGTGGCCGCCCGCCCCTGCCTGGAACAGAAGAGATGGCAGCCAGGACGGCTGACCTCATCTCCACGATAAGCACTGGTATCGATGCCTCGGACGAGATCGCAAGCCTCCTGAATGGGTTTTCCGGAGGGTTCATCACGCCGGGGCCGTCCGGGTTGATCACCCGTGGAAAAACCGACATCCTGCCGACCGGGCGGAACTTCTACTCCCTCGATCCGGAGTCAGTTCCGACCAGAGCAGCATGGATGGTAGGTAAAAAACTTGCTGACGCTTTATTACACGTATACCATGAGGAACATGGATCATTCCCTGAATCGGTAGCGATGTACTGGCTCTCTACTGATCTGATGTGGGCAGACGGCGAACAGTTCGCCCAGATCCTCCACCTCATGGGGGTCGAACCGGTCTGGCGGGGGGGCAAAGTCGTTTCGTTCAGGGTAATCCCGATATCTGAACTTGGTCGACCGCGGGTGGATGTCACCATCCGCGCAAGTGGTATCCTTCGGGACTGCTTCTTCTGTGCGATCGAACTCCTCGACAGAGCCGTAACCAGCGTATCGAGTCTCGAAGAGACGGATGATGAGAACCCGATTAAAGCCCACTCACGGGACAGCGGCACTGCCCGGCGAATCTTCTCAAGCCGCCCAGGCACGTATGGTAACGGTGTCAACCTTGCAGTGTACGCATCCGCATGGAAGGAGGAGAAGGATCTCGCAGATGTATTCCTCGAATGGAACGGTTATTCATATGGTGATGGCGATGCCGGGACAGAGAACCGTGCAGGTTTCTCACGGCTGCTTGCCTATGTCGATGCGACCTTCAACAAGACCGCAACCGACGAGTATGATCTTACCGGTTGCTGCTGTTACTTCGGTACTCACGGAGGAATGACCGCCGCTGCCCGTCACCTCTCGGGAAGACCTGTGGAGGCATATTATGGTGACACCCGGACTCCTTCCCATGTTGAGGTGCGGACTCTTGCAGCAGAACTACGGCGAGTAGTCACGACAAAACTCTTGAACCCCGCATGGATTGAGGGGATGAAACGGCACGGGTACAAGGGTGCGGGCGATATTGCGAAGCGTGTCGGTACAGTCTATGGGTGGGAAGCATCAACCGGTGAGGTCGATGACCGGATATTCGACGAGATCGCAAAAACCTTCATCCTCGATCCCGGGAACCGCTCATTCTTCAGAGAAGAAAACCCGTTTGCACTCGAAGAGATCGGCAGAAGGCTGCTCGAAGCAGAGAGCAGGGGGCTCTGGAATCCTGACCCCGGGGTATCCGAAGGCCTCAGGGAGGCATACCTCGAAACAGAAGGGTGGCTTGAAGACCGGTCCGACAGCAGGGACGGGCCTGTACAGGGCGGTTCTATCGATATCATGACCGTTGGAGAGTTGCGTGCCCGGAAGCATAGCGAAAGACAGGATTGAGTCAAGGGTTGTACCGGCATGGCGATAATCGAGACCTTCGGTCTGACCAAGCACTTCAACAGCCTTGTCGCTGTCGATGAGATGGATCTCTCGATAGATCGTGAGATCTTCGGGCTTCTGGGCCCGAATGGTTCAGGCAAGACAACGACAGTTAAGATGCTTACCACGCTCTTAACCCCGACGGCTGGCGAGGCGAAGATTTGCGGGTACTCTGTCGCAACCCAGCCCTGTGAGGTACGGGATCGCATCAGCTATGTCCCGCAGGACATGGCAGTTGATATGAAGCTGACCGGGCGGGAGAATGTCGTCTTCTTTGCAAAACTCTATGGGATCCCACACCCCCGCGAAACAGCAGACGAAGCACTCGCTCAGATGGATCTCTCCTCCCGTGCCGATGACCTGGTGAAGACCTATTCCGGTGGGATGCGGCGCCGACTGGAACTTGCCCAGGCACTCGTCCATGATCCCGAGGTGTTATTCCTTGATGAACCGACTATCGGGCTGGATGTGGCAGGACGACGAAAGATATGGGAGCACATAATCTCCCTGAAGAATGGTGGCATGACGGTTTTCGTGACAACCCACTATATGGACGAGGCCGATCACGCCTGTGACCGCGTCGGTATCATCGATAAGGGCCGGATAGTCGCGCTCGAGACCCCGAATGCTCTGAAGTCACTCCATTGTCATGATATCATTGCGATACGGAGTGAGGGGGAGTACCATGGAACCATCGTGCCCGATGTAACATTCATCGGAAAGATCGGGGATGAACTCAGGTTTAAAGCAATATCCGGTGAGGACTCCGGCATTCCCCTTCTACGGGCTCTCTCGGATTCAGGACTGAAAGTACAGTCAGTTGTCATTCGCCAGCCGACACTCGACGACGTCTTTCTCTCGCTTATTGGAGATCAGGATGAGACTGTGGCGTTTGACCACCATCGTTTCAGAACGATGCTCCGGAGGCGTGCATGAGGCGGACATTCACGTACACGGAGCGGGATCTCCGGCGGTGGATACGGGGGAGGATCAACGTCATCACCTCCCTCGTAATGCCTGCAGCCTGGCTTATCTTCGTCGGACTTGCCCTCCCAATCCGGTTCACCGACAACTACCTCGACTTCATCACCCCTGGCATCCTTGTCCTGACGATGCTCGGTGCATCCCTGCAGGGGGGGGCGCTCCTGATGTTTGACAAGATCCTCGGGTTCCTCCAGAAGTTCCTTGCGATGCCCGCACCACGAGAGAGTATCCTGTTTGGAAAGATTCTCGCCATTACGTTGCGGGGACTGATGCAGACGACCGTGATACTGATCTTCGCTATCGTACTTGGAGCACACCTGCTCGATCCGGTCTTCATCGTCCAGACATACCTGATCCTGTTCATCTTCGGCGTACTCCTGTCATCATTGATGACGACGGTGGCGCTGGGCCTCGAGGATCATGACAGTTATGCTGCATTCAACTCAATGATCGCAATGCCGCTCTTCTTTACCAGCAGCGCACTGATGCCCTATGATCAGATGCCGGAATGGCTCGCGATCCTCGCGCACCTCAACCCGGTCTCCTATGCTATCGATGCAATCCGGGACCTCCAGGTGGGGATCATCCCCGTCATAACCATCGGGGGGTTGCTGATAGGTGCTGTCTGCGTCCTTTCCATGAGTGTCTACGTCTTCCGGAAGGCGACGATATGAGTGATTAACCTATCGTGAATACGGGTTGTCGATGGTGCTGTCATCGATGACCAATACTCCTTCGATATGCCGGATGAGCTGTTTTGTCCCATTGTGCAACGCCTCCGTGGGTGAGGCTGCCCATCTCATAAGCGTTTAACAGCGTAACTGGCAAGAAGGATATTCGGAATTCGAGGGGAGACAAAGGGACGAATCAGTACAGGAAAGGGTCGGAGGTGCGGCAATGGGAAAGTACGAAAAAACGTTCCGGGTGCATTTCGGTGGATTCACGTGGTTTCGATCCCCCTCCTGATGGCTCCACCCCATGATTGGTTCTCTCGGCTTTCAGCTCTTTTATCAGGTGGCAGGTGCGTATGGCCTGCCGTAATTCATTCGGGCACGAAAAAAGGTGGGGGTCATTCATGGGTTGATGATGACTTCTGTCTTTGCAATAGTCCTCCCGTAGCTGTCGACCATCTCAAGGAAGAAGGTCTTTCCGAGATTTGCCGGATTCTTGAATGTGTAGGTAGCGCTGTTGTCATTTTGTTGCAACTGCCAGTGAGCAGCCATTCCCAAGTTATAACCTGTAGCAGCAGATCCGCAATTATCCACAGGTATGTAGTGGGTATCCCCCGGCCTGAATGCATGAATGCCGGTCATACCGGTTTCACGTTTCCAGCGAGCAGCCGCTGCGGCATCTGTAATATTCGAAACGGATCCATCACTGGTAATAATGGCAGGG
>LNQE01001099.1_pt1 | contig 18365 bp, 12 predicted proteins | sample 603111 | NCBI WGS metagenome assembly LNQE01 (sample SAMN04260313, study PRJNA301899) | hydrocarbon metagenome | isolation source: hydrocarbon-contaminated ditch | place: Germany: Bremen | collected 1998
CCCCGGTCCCCCCCATTGGGATGCCCCCCACGGTCCACTCTACCGGGAGACCCGGGAGGTACCGGATCCGTGATGCTCCAGAAAACTCATGGATTTTCATCGGTTGCGCCTGCAGCCCCCATCCGGGGCTTCATGGGCGTTTTATATGAACATGGGCGGTGAGCAGCATCGTCCATCACCGTCCATATTCCCGCTGTATGCCTGTGGTCTTCCGGGATTCATGTGGTTTCATGGAAATCCTTCCCGCGAGAGGCGGCGTCCCTCACTTATGAGCAAAACGGCCGTATTCAAACCCCCGAAGCACTATCGCCCTCCTCCCGATCCCCACCCGGTATCGTCACATGGGCCAACCATGGATGCGGCCTGTCACCGCCCCGGTCCCGGAGGCCCTGAACAACAGCCTTCCCTGGCAAGGCGGCTCTTTTCTGCATCCCATCGCCCGGGTGCGCATCCCGACGGTGCCGGGACATCCCGGCACCTACATATCCAGCGTATCGATCTGCAACTCCTGAACCAGGTAGCGGTACTTCCCCTGACCGGTGCGGGGAATACTCTCTACCGGCTGAATGACGATATCCACTTCATCGCCGAGCTGCTCCTGCAGCTCCTGCTGGAGACGGGCGATATCATGCTCCGGGTAGCCCGGCTTCTTCACGATCTTCAAGATCAGTTCGCCCATGTGTTCCTGATAGAACTGGAACTGCCTGATGTGCTCAAAGGCATCGGACTCATAGTGAATCGGCGTCACCGAGATCAGCCGGCCGGATTTTGTGACGATAAACTCCTGGAGCCGCCCTTCGACCTTCTCAAACAGCGGGTACGCCCGGCCGCAGGCGCAGGGGGACTGTGCGGAGACGGCAATATCCTTTGTCCGGTAGCGTATCAGCGGACAGATGTAGTTATGCAGCCCGGTGGCGACAACCTCGCCCCTCTCGCCCGCACCGGTCACCGGGAGATCGTCCTTTCCAATCAGCTCGACGATCCCGTACTCGGGAAAGATATGGTAGCAGGTGCTCTTCTCGCACTCGCCGGCGAGCACGGTCTGCTCGCTGTTGCCGTACCAGCTGTAGACCCGGCAGCGGAAGACATCTTCCAGGAGTTCCCGCTGCCAGGGGTAGAGGTTCTCTGACCCGCAGAGGATCGCCTTCACCGACGCAAACGGCTCGAGGCCATGCTCTTTGAGATATCTGGCGAGCAGGGTGATGGTCGAGGGATAGGCATGGATGTACTTCGGCCGGAACTCCCGGATCTTTTCTATGTATTCGGGCAGGTGCTCGTCGGTCATGTGGTGGGACGACATGATCAGCCATCGCCCGAAGAGCGCCTTCTTCCAGAGCATCCCTTCCCGGGCAGATTCCACAACATGCCCCCGCAGTATGACACACCTATCGGTAAACCGGTATCCCACCCGCTCCCACTGGGTCTTCATGAACGCCCATTCCCTCGCGCGGGAGACCCCCTTCTCATAGTAAAAGCCCATGGGAGTGCCGGTGGATCCCGATGTCCTCACATACTCGAACCGCTCCTCCGGGTAATTCTGTGCCCGGAGATCGCGTAAGTTCTCCTGGACGAGTTCCTTGGTCAGGAACGGAAGGTTCTGCAGGTCGGCGATCTCCCTGATATCCTCGGGCACGAGCTGCCGCTCGCGGAAGACGCGGCGATAGTAGGGCACGTTCTCGTAGGCATGCGCGAGAAGCCGGGCAAGGTGCTCCCGCTGATATGCCGCATGCTCCTCGGCGGTCCACCACTGCGACCGCTGAAGAAGGGCGTACATGTCCCGAAAAACCAGATAGGATGGCAGCAGACTGATCGCCTGCAGCGTGAGAGTATTTATCGCGCGCATACCGTTTCCCCTGTCTTTGCACCGGGCTTACACCCCGCGGCGGGGGCGGGTGTGCGTTGCGCTCCGGTGCCCTTATTCTGTCGGTCCCCGCAACCTATCCGTACGCATCAACGAATCTGGGCTTATACTTCTGGCCTTCGAGATCGTCGAACGTCCTGATCGGGAGTGTCTGGACGAAGTAGCGGTGTTTCCCGCTCGCGGTGCGCGGGATGGCATCGACAAAGCGGATGGTGATGGTCACGTCGTCGCCGCAACTCCGGCTCACCTCCCGGTAAATGTACTCGGTGTCCCTGTCCGTATAGCAGAGCGTCTTGACGATATTGAGAATGACCTCGCCCTGCCGCTCCTGATAAAACTGAAACTGCCTGACGTTGTCGAATGCATCGGTGTCGATGTTCATCGTGATCCCGGACAGCAACTGACCCTTTGCCGTAATGATGAAATCCTGCAGCCTTCCTTCCACGTACTTCAGCAGCGGATACGCCCGGCCGCAGGCGCACGGCGTCGATGAGGGGACGGCAAGGTCCATCGTCCGGTAGCGTATCAGCGGGCAGACGTAGTTGTGGAGGTTGGTGGCGATCACCTCGCCCACCTCCCCCTCGCCGGTCACCGGGAGGCTGTCCTTCCCGATCAGCTCGACGATCCCGTACTCGGGAAAGATATGGTAGCAGGTGCTCTTCTCGCACTCGCCGGCGAGCACGGTCTGCTCGCTGTTGCCGTACCAGCTGTAGACCCGGCAGCGGAAGGCGTCTTCCAGGAGTTCCCGCTGCCAGGGGTAGAGGTTCTCTGACCCGCAGAGGATCGCCTTCACCGACGCAAACGGCTCGAGGCCGTGCTCCTTCATGTACCGGGCGAGGATGACCGCCGTCGAGGGGTAGGCCTGGATGAACTTCGGCCGGAACTCCCGGATCTTTTCTATGTATCCAGGCAGGTGCTCATCGGTCATGTGGTGGGACGACATGATCAGCCACCGGCCGAAGAGCGCCTTCTTCCAGAACACGCCATCCTGTGCGGATTCCACGACATATCCGCGCAGTATGACGCACCGGTCGGAGAACGAATACCCCACCCGCTCCCACTGGGTCTTCATGAACGCCCACTCTCTTGCGCGTGATGCACCCTTCTCATAGAAAAAGCCGACGGGAACTCCTGTCGATCCGCCCGTGGTCACATACTCGAAGAGATAGTCAGGATAGTTCTGCGCCCGGAGATCGCGTAAGTTCTCCTGGATGAGTTCCTTGGTCAGGAACGGGAGGTTCTGCAGGTCGGCGATCTCCCTGATATCCTCGGGCACGAGCTGCCGCTCGCGGAAGACGCGGCGATAGTAGGGCACGTTCTCGTAGGCATGCGCGAGAAGCCGGGCAAGGTGCTCCCGCTGATATGCCGCATGCTCCTCGGCAGTCCACCACTGCGACCGCTGAAGAAGGGCGTAGGTGCTCAGAAAGACCCGGAACGCAGGCAATAGGCGGATTGCCTTTACAGTAAAGGAGCTCCGGTCATGCAGCTGCTCCCAGAAACCGGGCATCGCGATCTTATCCCCCCATTCGACTCTGTTCCGCCCGACACATCTACACCCGGGCCGGGATACCCCGGATCCCAATTGTGCGCGCCATGCATGCAGCCTCCGGCATACCGGAGGGCCTCCTGCCGCAGACACGCCGCGTGAACTGCGCGGTGCCGACCCGGTGGCGCGGCGACCGCCACAGGATGATCCTGCCATCAGAGGTGCCCGTGCCGGATCCCCACAGGCGTTGATTGTCCTGTTCTGGAAGGCCCCGCTCTGCAGGAGTTGAAATTCCGATTGCCTGGTTCTCGCAATGCGGTTCGTTCCTCATAAGATGACACTATTAATTAAACTATCGTATGAGGAATGACACCGAACCGTGAGAGGCTCTGCCCGAACACCGAAGCGAGATCAAAAGGCATTCACGGCATATCTACAGGGCAGCCCGGAGCGTTCCCCGATGCATGCGTCCCGTCATTCGTGCCGCCCCGTGGACCTGTGGCTGATCGAACGCTGCACCGGGCATACCAAACGAACCCGAATGTGGTGCAGATACCCCGGATCCGTTCTTTATCGGCAGTCCCGTTCCGGTGGACCGGAGCATCCCCCCATCCTGAGAGGGGGCCTCCACCTCCCTATGAAGATAGCCGATGGGAAGCCGTGCATCGGAGAAGAAGATCTAAAGCAGTAATAACCTGCCATTTCCCATTCCGGCTCGATTTTTACAGGAAGATCAATGAATTAAATTAAGAAACAGGTGCTTTGCTCCCGGTATAGCGGACTTCGGGGAGTCGTTTTCCGCCGGAGGAGGGGGTTTCCCGTGAAGCGATAGCCGGCAGGACATCGGGCACAGGAACGTGCCGGACCCTGCGGCGGGCACCTCCGATTGCCCCGGGCGGCCTGTGTTTATGGAAAATTCAGGCCACAACTGGATATCGGGGGCGTATCCAGATCTTCATCGGTTGGGCGTGCAGAGGTCCCGCATCCCGGCCCGGCAACGGCAGAGGCAGATATGCTCTCCTGCGCCGGGGAGCGTTTCAGCGGGGGCGGAGGCGAACCCTGCACAGGGCGCTGCCGCCCCATCTGTCACCGCAGTCTCTCCGGGTTTCATCGCCTGCATAAACTATAAATAAACAGAACCCGTCAATGGATATGTCTCGATTAGCAAGAATCGATGGCACCTGAAACGGTATGCCTGTGGAAAAGCCAAAGAAGCGTTTCAGGAATGGGGGGGGAATGCGTGTTTATTCAGAGCAGTGCCAAAGAAAGTGATAGCGATGCAGGAGTGTCCCGGACATCCTCGCTGGAGAGTAGTGTCCTTGACAGCATTCAGACTCTTGCACGGGAATTGCGGAAACAAAACGGATTGCAGGCAGAAAGCATCGACTTCACCATTCCGGTAGGATGGGAAGAGAGAATCGGCCATCTCGACGATGAACCCGTCAGGCGGCTCATTGTATTTCTCCGGTCAACCGGCTGCGAATGGGTGGAGAAGACCGGCGGATGCACGATGTGCGGCTTTTACTGTGCAACCGCACACGGAAAGGAGGTCTCGGAGGAAGAGTACGTCGCACAGTTCAAATATGTGATGGATGCCGTCGATCTGGGGGAATATCCGATCGTCTCGATTTACAATGACGGCAATATTTTTAACGAGCGTGAAACCCCCCTTCGCGCCATTGAACGCATCTGCGACCTCATAGACGGGTATAAAAATATCAGGAAGGTCGTGGTGGAATCGCGGATCGACTACTCACCCGAGGAGAGGGTGAAACGGGTGAAGGAATGCCTGAACGGAAGGCTTCTCGAACTTGCATTCGGTTTTGAATCGGCTGATCCGCAGGTTATGAATCTCTGCATCAATAAGGGATTTTCGTCAAATAACTTCGACGCCTTCTTCACACGGGTAAACCGGGCCGGGGTGCTTGCAAAACCGCTGCTCCTCGTGAAACCGCCGTTCCTGACGGAGTCTGAATCCATTGAAGATCTCTTAAAAACCATCGGGTACCTCGCCGGGAAGGGCATCCGCTACATCGATCTTGAAGTGATGACGGTTGAGAGAAACACCGTCGTGCATGAACTCTGGAAGCGGAATCTCTACCGTCCGCCGTGGTTATGGAGTCTCGTCGAGCTGTTAAAGCGGTGCAGAGAGACCTACGGTGACCGTGTCAATCTCTATGTAAGCCCGTGGACGTACTCGGTGGAGTCCCTCGACTGGGCGAGAAACTGCGGACACTGCGATGCAGAGGTGATCCGGTGCATCGAGAAGTACAACGCATATTTCGATACTGCGGTCTTTGACGATCTGGACTGTTCGTGCAGACGTGATGAATGGAGAAGAGCAATGGATGTCCTGGATGGGCGGACGATCCCCGAGCGGATCCGGGACCAGCTCGAGCAGATCCGAACCTGACGATCACATCGATTCTCGCGCCCCTCCCCGCGGGAGAGGTCTGCCCGGGCAGAAACCGGGCAATATCCATCGACCTATTTTCGCTTCGCCGTGCTGCAGGGAACCGTTGGTACCGCAGTGTGTTCCAGCGACCGGCATGCGGCTTCCGGCAAACGTGCTCTCCCTCAAACCACCTGTGCCGCCGGTCGGCGGGATGATCTGCATATTCCCCAGAAGGAGAATGTAGCTTTTGCAGATCGTCACGCGTCTCTGATCGATCACTATCGAAGACCTCCGGGCCTGACCCGCTTCGCTCCCGTACACGGCTTCCCATTGCCTATCCTCTCAGGGGTTCGCGGGGAGGTGGAGATCCCCTAGCCGGTCTCTACTCCTGTGGCGATGTCTGCCACGGCCAATTGTGCCGTGACTGCCGGAAAAACCAGGTTCGGGATACCCATACCCTATCCGACCCCGCGCCCGGTGCATCCCCTCACGAGCGTTTTACCTTTATACCGCTCCCTTTAAAGACCAGGCTGATTGCGACGCGAACCCTGCGCCGGCATGATGCTGCCGGATTCCCGGGTTTTTGGGCTTGAGAGCGCGGCGGACAGGCCCGGCGGTAAAAGAAGGGTGATATTCCTCTCTAGAGCCCGAGCGACTGCAGATCGATCGCAAGCGGTTTTCCGGATTCAATCGACTCCAGTGCCCTGAAGGTTGCTGCAGTGGTACAGACGCTGCCTGCAAAGTCAGGCAGATCGCCGGCGATGAATGCCGACAGCTCCTCATGGAATCCCTTATCCCGGCTCAGCCACCGCCTCGCCTTCTCCGACCGCCCCCCTCTCCAGAGTTCGAGCTCCCGGAAGTCGGTGATCCTCCCGACGGCATTGCTGCAGAAGACCTCCACCATCTCCTTGGAATACGAGCCGTCCCCCAGGGTTGTGTAGGTGATGCTGCCGAGGGAGCCGTCGTCGAAGGTCAGGGTCATCTGGACGTTGTCGTACTTCCCGGTGCCGCCCCCCGGATCGATCGACCGTGCAAAGACCGTGGCAGGCCGCGCATCGGTGAGGTACTGCATGAAGTCGATGAAGTGGCAGCACTCCGAGATCAGCATCCCGCCCCCCTGCTCCGCATCATGCACCCAGTGGTCTGCCGGGATCTGCCCGGCGTTCACCCGGTAGTGGATGATCATCGGTGAGTTCCTGCCGGCAAAGAACTGTTTCAGTCTCCCGGAGAGCGAGGAGTGCCTCCGGTTGAATCCGACCATCAGGCGTCCGCCGTGCTCCTTCCAGGCCCGTACAACCTGCCGGAGTTCATCGGGCGTTGTTGCGAGCGGCTTTTCGACAAATACGTTCTTCCCGCTTGAGAGGGCCTCAACGGCCATCGCCGCGTGCAGGTCGTTTCGTGTTGCTATCAGCACGGAGTCGATCTCGGGATCCTCCAGGATCGAACGGTAGTCGGTGGTGCAGTAGGCAAACCCGTACTTCTTCGCAACGGAGTGGGCACTCACCCCGGTTGCGGTTGCAAGACCCCGGAGATGTACCGGCAGCCTGGCAAGCTCGGGATACAGGGCGCTCATCGCATGCACCCCGGCGCCGATGCACCCCAGGTTCCCGACATCGGCAGGCACCTTCGTGCTGCTCGCAGCTTCTGCCGGAAGCGCAATGCGCTTCGTGTACTCCTTCCCGTTCTCGCCGTAGCCGAGCAGGATCCCGATATACTTCTCCCTCCCTCCCATCATGAGGCCGTATGCCTGCAGGGCATTCTCCAGAGGGAATTCGTGCGTGATGAGGGGTTTTATATTCACGTTCCCGGATCGCACGAGCTCCAGGAACGCCTCCATGTTCCTCCGCTCCGTCCACCGCACGTAGATGGGATAGTCGACCCCCTTCTCCTCATATATCCGGTCGTATCTGCCCGGCCCGTACGAGCGCGAGACGATCAGCTCCGCCTCCTTCTCGTAGAACGTATCCCTGGAGACGTTCATGCCGACGTTGCCGACGACGACGACCCTTCCCCGGTCCCGCACGAGGTGGCCTGCGGATTCGATGGGGAGATTGGACTTTGTCGCCGCGGTGATGATGACGGCATCGGCGCCGAAGGGAGAGAAGTTCTTCATCCTCTCCAGGATGCCGTCATACCCGGTCGTCACGTCAGCACCGAGCTCGCGGGCCAGTCTCGCCTTCTCGGAATCGATCTCGACGCCGAACACCCTGCACCCCGCAGCTTTGAGGATCTGCACCGTGAGCAGGCCGATCAGGCCGAGCCCGATGACGGCAACGCTCTCGCCCAGATGCACCCGTGCGTTCCGGACCCCGTGCAGCGCAATGGCACCGACGGTGGTGAAGGCAGCCTCCTGCATGCTCACCCCCTCGGGGACAGGGACGCAGAGATTCTTCGGGACCGAGACGAACTCGGCATGGACGGCATACCCCGCTCCGGCGCAGGCCACCCGGTCGCCGGCCCGGAACTCATCCACGCTCGTCTCCCGCACGATGCCGGCGGAGCTGTATCCGAGCGGTTCCGGCCTGCCGAGCCTGCTCATGGCCTGCTGATAGGCGGAGAGCAGCCCGTCTGTCTTCACCTTCGACAGCACCTTTTTCAAATCGTCGGGCCTCGATCGCGCCTTCCCGAGGAGGGACTGCTGCGAGAGGGTGATCAGGGAGAGTTCGGTGCCGCCGCTGATGAGGGAGTAGCGGTTCTCCACGATCACCCCTTTCCTCAACAGGGGAACGGGAACATCCTCCACCCGCACCCCTCCCTGCTGTAAGTCGACCATTACCTGCTTCATGCATACGCACCTTCAGTATACGAGCGGCTCAGGCAATCGAGAGCCTCAGAAGTCATGAACAGATCCGGAAAGTTCTTTGAGGGTTCCACCGTCGATGCCCGGATATTCAGCGCCCGGCAGAGGAGGCGAAAGGCCCGGGTATCGGCGGTGCGGGAGCGGCGGCGGCGTGCGACCTGCCGGTACATCCCGTACCCGAACCGGAACGCCCGGTGCCGGAGCGGGTACTCCCCGATCGATGCCGTTCTTGCGGCCGCATGCAGGGACGGGACGATCTCCCTCCAGCCACCCGATTCCCACCTCAGGAGGAGGCCGTCCGTATTTCTGGCAAGCTCGTGGAGGCAGAGTTCCGCATTGGTTAAAAAACCCGGATCCCGCCGGGAGGCGCGGAGGAACGACGAGAAGGCAAATGCATACGCTCCGCTCAGATAGTAGGCAAACATGAGCCCGCTCTTCGACCAGTCGAACCGCCCGTCGGCCTGCTGGACGGACGCGAGCCATTCCACGCCTCTCTGCAGGCTCTCCTCGATCCAGGGCACATCCAGGATCTCCTGAATCTGCGTAAGATAGTAGAGCGTGACCCCCTGATAGTGGATGCAGGGCACGGCGAACGTATAGGGATAGGTGCCCCGGTCGACGGCGTACGGGTAGGCCCCGGCCGCCTCCTGATGGCTGCAGACGTTTCCGGCCGCCCGCTCCGCCGCCTCCAGGCATGCAGGATCATCGAACGCCGCCCCGTAATGCGCAAGAAATGCCCCGCAGGAGGCGTCCGCGTTCAGGTGATCTGCGGTGTAGCCCGCCGACTTGACGAAGAACCCCGGCCGCTTCTCCTGCGACAGCACGTACTTTCGTGCCGAGTCGATCGATTCCCCGTACGGATGCCGGCTCTCCGCATACAGGAGGGCGTCGCCGATGAACGAGGTGATCAGCGCTGACGGCTGGCTGTAATTCACGTGCACCTCATTCCACGAGCCGTCCGGGTTCTGGTGCCGGACGATATGGGTGGCGATCTCCCCGACATACCGGCCGTCCCCCATCCGCATCAGGGTCTTTGCGACCTCGGCATTCACCCGGTTTCGGACGATCCCGAAGACGGGATCCCGGACGTATGCCGCATCGCCGAGAACGACCAAATTCCGGAAGACCTCATCCAGCATCCGGTTCACCAGAGATGCTACAAGCTCACGCATGTCATCAGCTCGATCCTCTGCCACAGCTTCAGTGCACTCGTTCGTCGATCGCAGTGATCCTGCACGTACTTCCTGCCCCGCCTTCCCATGGCCTCCGCCCTCTCCGGATCGTCGAGGAGCGCTGCAAGCGCCGACGCAATCGCCTCAGGGGTGTTGTCGGCAATGATTCCGGCACCGGAATCGCGCGCCAGATGGGCGATCTCGCCGTTTCCGCAGCCCAGGAAGGGGATGCCGCAGGCCATGTACTCATACGCCTTGGTCGGCGCGGCGTACTCGAGGTTCTCCAGATTTTTCAGCGGCGCAATACCGAGCAGCGACTCCGAAAGCATCAGAGGAACCTGCTCTCTCGGAACGGGGCCGGTAAAGACCACCGAGTCGCGCACGTTCTCGGCGTCGGCCAGGCGTTCAAGCTCCTGCCGGGTATCGCCATCGCCGACGATGAGGAACTTCAGGTTGTACCTCCCGTTCACCGACTTGACGGCAATAATGACCTTATCAAGGTCCTGCGCATGTCCCACGTTGCCTGCATAGATGATCTGGTTCTTCTTTTTCGTCGGCGATGGGCGGAACAGGTCGGTGTTGACACCGTTTGGCAGGAGTTCGACCGGGGCGGATACCCGGTACCGGGAGGCAATCCTCCGCCCGAGCTCCGCCGTCGTCACACCGATCAGATCGGCGTGCGACAGGCAGAGCTGTTCGAACCCCCTGCTCATCCTTTCAAAGATGCTGCCTTCCTTGATGAATCCGAGACTGATTGACGCATCGATCCAGAGATCGCGAATGTCGTGGACCCATTTCACCTTCCAGATCTTCTTTGCGGCAAATCCGGGGATGCCGGTGAAGAGCGGCGGGGCGGAGGTGATGATCACATCGTAGCGCCGGGGATCCGGGAGAAGCCAGAGGGCGGCATGCAGGGGAAAGATCAGGTAATAGAGCATTCTGGGAATAAAGCCCGGATCCCTTGAGGCCGGCTGCCATGTCCAGAGGCGGACCACTTCCACCCCGTCGATCGTCTGGACTGCGGACGGCTTCCAGATGCGGGGGAACGTTCCGGCCGGAAAGGTCGGATGCGGTGCAACGACGGTGACCCCGATGCCCATCCGGCATAAGTGCACTGCCGTATCATACACCCGGGACGCGTTTCCCGATCTCTCGGGAGGGAAATGCTGGGAGACGATGAGCACCCGTTTCATCCGGACGCCTCCTGCACAGGTGCATGCACAACTCTTCTCCGGCAGGCAGCCCTCATAAAAAATCCTCTCTCTCCTGACCGGGCGGCCGCGGGAGTGAGATCGAGACGGCCGGTGCCGGCGGAGACAACGACGGGGACAGGCCGGATTCCCGGGACTCGATGCCCTCGCCCGGCGGCAGGGTGGGCGATCCATCGCCGAGTATCCTGACGGTAAAGCCCTCCAGCACCCACCTCCGATAATCCATGATATGCCGTGTGTCCAGGAGATTCTTCGTCCTCACCCTGATCGCCGCGGGATCGATCCGCCTCAGGCAGTCATGATCGGCCAGCACGACGATACAGTCGCTGCCTGCCGTCGCCTCGTCAAGCGGCAGAAGCGGGTATAAGAAATCCTTCACGTACGGGTCGTAGCACCGTACGTCGTATCCCTCGTTCTCTGCCAGCTGGATGAACTTAATTGCCGGACTCTCTCTCGTATCGTCGACGTTTCCCTTATAGGCAACGCCGAGGACGGCGATCGATGCATCCTTCACGCCCGGGAGGAGCCTGCGGATCAGGTGCAGGACATAGTTCGGCATGGAGTCATTGATCTCCCGCGCCATCGAGATCATCTTGCAGCGCGTCGAGTTCTCGGTCAGGAACCACGGATCAATCGCAATGCAATGCCCCCCCACTCCCGGACCCGGGTTCAAGATCGAGACGCGGGGATGCTTGTTGGCAAGCGCGATCGCGCTCCAGACATTCACCCCGCATTCTTCCGAGAGCTGCGCAAACTCATTGGCCAGAGCGATGCTGACATCACGGTACGTGTTCTCCATGAGTTTCACGAACTCGGCAGTCTTTGCATCGGTCTCGTGGATCTCCCCCCGCACAAAGATCCGGTAGAGATCGGCAGCGTACTCCGTCGATCGCCTGTCGTACCCCCCTATGACCCGGCTGTTGTAGACCATTTCGTGAAGCGTCCTTCCGGGAAGCGCCCGTTCAGGGCAGTGGGCCAGCATGAACTCGCCTGCCCTGACGCCGCTCTTCTCAAGCTGAGGGGCAACGAGCCGTTCGGTCGTCCCCGGCGGCACGGTCGACTCAAGGACGACAAGGTCATCCCTCTCGAGGAGAGGGGCGATCATACCTGCGGCCTTCCTCACATAGGTCAGATCCGAGACCTTCGTCGCCGGATCGAGCGGCGTCGGGACAGCGATAAGAAAGACGTCTGCAGGCTCGGGCACGGTCTTTGCCGTGAACCGCCGTCTGGCCCCGATGAAGAGATCGGAAAGCCCCGGCTCGTCAAAAGGTATCTTTCCGTTATTCAGGCTGTCCACCACACTCTGTTTGACGTCGCACCCCACGACATCGCAGCCATGGGTGGCGAACAGCAGTGCGGTCGGAAGCCCGATATATCCGAGCCCCAGTACGCAGATCTTCATCAGGTTTCCTCTCCATCATGCTCAATTCGATCGAACGGCAGCGCAGACAAGGACGATCATCTTTCCGGCAATGCCGTCGCCGTATGGATTCTTCCAGTGGTTCTTCCAGGTGACGGCGGTTCTTGCACCCTCGAGGATGCCTGCAGAGTCTGTACCGACCAGGATATTGGATCCGATGGCAAGCGTTTCAGGGCGCTCCGTATCGTATCTCATCGTTGCGCAGGGAACGCCGAGAACGCAGGTCTCCTCCTGGACTCCCCCGGAATCGGTCAGGACGAGCTTCGCATGGGATTCGAGCTGCAGGAATTCCAGAAAGCCAAACGGCCTCGTGACCCTGATGCCGTCCCGGTCGATCCCGAGCTCGTTGATCCTTTTTGCCGTTCTCGGGTGCACCGGAAAGATCACGGGCATTGAGAACTCCTTCTGGAGCGATTCAAGCCCGCGGATGATGCCCCGCAGCCGATCCCTGTTGTCCACGTTCTCTTCCCGATGAGCGGTGACCAGGAAATACTCATGAGGCCGCAGATCCAGATCCTGCAATATGCTCACCTTTCTCTTTGCGATATCGAGATTCTGGTAGATCGCATCGACGACGGTATTTCCCGTTACGCAGATCTTCTTATCGTCGATACCCTCCCGGAGGAGGTTTTCCCGGGCGTTCTCGGTCGGGGCGAAGAGATAATCGGAGATATGATCGGTCATCACGCGGTTGATCTCCTCCGGCATCCGCCGGTTGAAGCTCCGCAGTCCGGCCTCGACATGGCCGACCCGGATCTGCAGTTTGGAGGCGGCGAGTGCCCCGGCCACCACCGTATTGGTATCACCCTGCACCAGGACGATGTCCGGCGCCTCTTGGTCAAGGATTTTCTCAACCCCGAACAGGATCTTTCCCGTCTGTTCGGCATGGCTGCCGGATCCGACATCCAGATTATACCGGGGTTCGGGGAGGTCGAGCTCCTCGAAGAAGAGACGGTCCATTTCATAGCTGTAGTGCTGCCCGGTATGCAGGATGAAGTAGTCCAGATGCCTCCTTTCGCATTCCCGTATCACCGGCGACATCTTGATAATCTCAGGACGTGTGCCAAGGATTATACCTATCATGTTGCGTCAACTCCTGCTGCGTGGTTCGCGGCCGGTATCTGCCATCTCAGCTCCTCACTTTTGCCACTACCTCGAGCATCAGCCCCAGCAGGAGGCCTACAATGCCGAGAATGATGAGCCCGCCGATGAACAGGGCGTATTCTATGGAAAAAACTCCCATTTCGTTGTATGTCTGTATAGAGCGCATCCCGAGAAACATGCCGAGAAGAATGGCGAAGAATCCGGGAACGCTGATGTGCAGCATGGGCCGTCGTTCAAGGATGAGCCAGAATACCGAGTACAGTACTTCAAATCCGTGGGATACCGGGTTTTTTGTTGAGGTGTCAAAGTCGCCGTATTTGCACTGAATGGGCGCCTCGTCTATCCTGAGTTGCTTTTCCCGGGCAATCTGAAGCATCTCCGATTCTGTGGAGAAGTCGTCCATCTTCAGCGAGGCATGCATGAACGCGATGCTCTTGCTGTTGAGCGCCCGGAAACCGCACTGCGAATCGGTGATGGTGCTTCCTGCCCCGGTCACGACGTCAAGCACCGCCCTGCCGAGTCTCCGGTATGCGGGCATCTGCCCCATGGCCCGAAACCCGATGACGAGATCGGCTGTATTGTCGAGCACCGGCGCGAGAAGGAGCGGAATCTCTTCCGGGTTATGCTGACCGTCTCCATCCATAAACACGAGTGCGTCAAAGTTATGCTTGAACGCGTAACGGAGGGAAGTCTTCACCGCGCTTCCTTTCCCCTGCTGCGAACCGTGCGAAATGACGAGAGCGCCGGCCTCTCGCGCGATGTTCACCGTATCGTCCGTACTGCCGTCGTCCACCACCAGAACCTCATCGACATACCTTCGCGCCATGAGGACGAGCGAGCCGATTGCCACCTCCTCATTATAGCAGGGAATGGCCACGAGGGTTCTCTTCGCTCTCTGCTGCCGAGCTTCGATATCAGTACCGTCACTCACTTCCCGCCGATATCCGGTGACGACAGGCGTCTGCATGGGACTGATCGATTCCTGCATCTGATAGCGAAGCCCGGCCAGCTCGACGTACTTCTCTGGAATTCCCTCCATCCGCAATATCGGGCTGACTCCAACATCGAACCCTGGTGCCGCATGCCCGGGCAGCGGTACAGCGGTATCCAGAACCAACCACCCCGCATTATCAGCGGATTCTGCTACCTGACAAATATTCTCAGCGTACATCCACTCCCCCCGTAATGTATGAAACGGACTGTCCAGACTTATATTAATACGTTATTATTAACCTAATATATTTAACATTTCATCTGAATTAAGAGTTTATCATATACTTACTTGGTATTATCGATATTTCCGGCTATATAAGAACACCGATTGCCTCATAAACCCGTTTCGATGCGTAAAGAGCGCTGAATATAGATTGATTCCTGATATTTGCCTGATGACCGTTTGATTGCATCGCATTATCGGAATTAGGTTTATATACAAAAACGAAAATTAACGGTCTTTTTCGCATTTCAACGTTGCCGCACCTCCGTTGAAAAAACCATCCCGTGGCATGTGATCCTTTCGGGACTCACGGGATTATGGGTTCCTGATCGAACAATAGCAGGGTGTGCAGAACACGCACGGGAAAGCAATCCGAATCGGCCGATACCTGCACATAGAGGCAACCGCAGGGATTGGACCGATTCCGGCCGCATATGCTCACTGATTTACCCGAAACGGCCTGATCACCCGGTCCGGTCGAGCAGCTCCGTCACCTTCTCCATGAGGGCGTGGCGGCGTCGAAGTGCGGAGAGATACGTCCTGCTGCGCTCGTCGACCAGGAGGGGCTCAAACCGAAGGCCGTACTCCACATACCAGAGTATCAGGCCTTCCGGGAGAGCGGGATGGAAACGCCGATCTCCCGGCCCCTCAAGCGTTTCCAGAAGATATCCGACGTCCGTCTTCCCCCGGCCAACCATATCGAGGGCTGTCGCCATGCATCGCACCATGTTCCAGAGGAAGCTCTCTGCCGTCGCTTCAAAGACGACAAAATCCCCGTCTTTATAGACCCTCGCCGAGATGACGGTGCGTACCGTGCTCCGGCCGTCGGCGCGGGCAAACGACGCAAAGTCGTGCGTTCCGCAGAATGCGCGCGCAGCATCGTCCATGGCAGCCACGCGGGGCGGAGGGTCGGCAAAGTAATACCGGTAGGTGCGCGATTTTGCATCGTACCGCGGATGGAATCGGTCCGGGACCGCAGCCCATCCGGTGCACCAGATGTCGCGGGGGAGGAGGAGATTCAACGCCCTGACCGCACGTTCGGGCTCGTCCGTATCGAACGCACAGACCTGCCCGGCTGCATGGACACCCCGATCCGTACGGCCCGCCGTCTGGAAGCCTGCCGCACGCCAGTCAACAAAGAGGGAAAGCCTCCTGCACGCCTCGATGAATGCCCCCTCCACCGTCCTGAGGCCGGGCTGCATCTGCGAACCAAAAAAGCGATCCCCAAGGTAGGAGAACCGGAACGCCAGTCTCATCGATGTACCCGTCGCCTGATCTTCCGTATCGCCCCTTTGAGCGACTGGCGCGTATACGTCTGCAGCGGCGTCATCCGCCCGCCGGCAATGGTTCTCCCGTTCCTGATGGCATCGAGTATCGAGGCAGGATCGGGTTCTGCCGCAACAAGCGTCTGGCCGAACCCGACATACCGGGCGTTGTGGGCATCGCTGCCGCCCACACCCGGTTTGCCGAACCTTCGCGAGACCTGCGCCGCTCTCCTGTTTGCAGAGCCGGTGATGTAGCGGCTGTTGAATATCTCGATGGCATCCACCGCCTCGATCCCGGTCTTCAGTTTCCGGCCGACGCCGTGCCGCCACATATGGTACGGGTGGGGCAGGATCAGCAGCGCTCCGAGAGCGCGCGCCTGACGGACCGTTTCAAGAAAATCCTGTCCTGCCGGTATGGCTTCCGTTATGCCGAGCGCAATGAGGTGGCCCGATTTCGTCGAGATCTCGATGCCGGGGATCACGACGAGCGGGGTATCGCAGAGAAGGGCGTGCCGTGCGCCAAGTACGGTGTCGTGGTCCGTGATGGCGATCGCATCAAGGCCGACGTCCTCCGCCCTGCGCAGGATCACCTCTACGCTGCTCTCGCCGTCCCTTGAATAGTTGGTATGTACGTGCAGGTCGCACCTGAGCATGGGATCAGATTATTTTTCACCTCCCAAATATTAATTAAAGCTCATGCGCATTCTGCTCCCCACCGGTTCGATCACCGCATCCATGGTCAGGGAGGCGGCAGACCGGTTTGCCGACCGCTACGATGCCGATGTGGTGACGACGGGCGAGATTGCGTCTTTCCTCTCGCCCGGCCAGCTCGCACGGCTGCTTGCCGGCAGGGACTACGATATGGTGATCGTATCGGGGATGTGCACCGCCTCGTTTGAGGAGGTGGAGGAGAGGACCGGCATCCCCGTCTACCGGGGGCCGCGGCACGCCGCGGATCTCGGGTTCGTGCTCTCGGCACTGGATGCCATCGAGCTCTCCCGGACCGTTCCTGCCGATGATTTTCTTGCCGCACAGAGGCGGGAGGAGGCGTACCGTAAGATCCAGCGGCGTGAAGAGGAGGCCTCGTACGACTACCTGATCCGCGGGGTCAGGATCGGCGGTACGGCGAGGATCAAGGTGCTGGCGGAGATCATGGATGCGCACCGGCGGGAGGATCTCAGGGAGGAGGCGGAGCGGTTTCTTGCAGACGGCGCCGACATCGTCGATCTTGGCTTCGGGTTCGACGCCACACCCCGGGACGTACGGCGGTGCTTCTCCGAGCTTGCGGACCTCGACGCCCCACTCGCCGCCGACACCCAGGATCCCGCGCTGATCGAGGCGGCGCTGGGGCGGGCGGATCTGGTGCTCAGCCTGCACGAGGGAAACATACCGATCATCGGGAAGGCAGTCGCCGATGCCGGAGCGGCGGCCGTCGTCGTGCCGCGGGAGAAGGGGCTGCTTGAGAATATCAGGGCGGCGGAAGAGGCGGGAATCTGCTGCGTTATCGCCGATCCCCTGCTGCAGCCCGTGGGTTCCGGGCTTGTCCGATCGCTTGCCGAGTTCCGGGATATTCCCCGTCCCCTCTTCTTCGGGGGCGGGAATGTCGCCGAGCTGCTGGATGCTGACTCCCCGGGGGCAAACGCCCTCCTCTGCGGCATGGCGTACGAGGTCGATGCCGCCGTCGTCTTTACGAGCGAGCATTCCGATAAGACACAGGGATCGGTTGCGGAGATGCGGCGGGCGACGGAGATGATGGCGCTTATGGCCGGCCGCCCGTATCCAAAGGATCTCGGCCTCGATCTCCTCGTGATAAAGGAGAAACGGCGGCGCAGGGAGCCGCCGCTGGACTACGGGGAAGAGATGCAGGCCCCTCCTGCGCCGGACGAGATCGTCTACGATCCGCTCGGGTGCATCAGGATCGGGATCGAGGGAGACCAGATCGTGGCAGTCCATAACGGGAAGGCTGTCAGGGGGAAGGCCTGGGAGGACGTGGTGCATACCCTTCTTGAGAACGGCTGCGTCTCCCGGCTCGACCATGCCGCCTACCTCGGCAAGGAGCTCTTCAAGGCAGAGCTTGCCGTCCGCTTCAACAGGAGCTTCGAGCAGGACGGGCCATTTTGAGGGCTTTCCGGCTCGCTGAAGAGGATCAGGCGGAGGCGAAAAGTTTCCCGCCTTTCGTATCGCAGATGTATTTATCGTAGATGTATTTTCACCTGAAACCACACGATGCCCCGGGGGCACAGGCATACCGAATGAAGGTGGGCGGTGCTGCTCACCACCCACGTTCATATAAAACGCCTATGAAGCCCCCGATGGGGGCTACAGGCGCAACTGATGAAAATCCATGGTGCTGCACAGTTTCGCCGTGTTCTGTTTTCGCGGAATATTTCGGTATACTGGACCGTGGAGACAATCGCCTGGGGGTGGGGCCGGGG
>LNQE01001322.1_pt1 | contig 18362 bp, 19 predicted proteins | sample 603111 | NCBI WGS metagenome assembly LNQE01 (sample SAMN04260313, study PRJNA301899) | hydrocarbon metagenome | isolation source: hydrocarbon-contaminated ditch | place: Germany: Bremen | collected 1998
AGCCAGGCGGGTGTTTGGGCGGGGGCGGGAAGGACGCCGTCAGGTGGGCGCGCCTTCCCGTTTCTACCAGGAGCAGATATTTCGCGCGCTCTTCGCCGTTGAGCCTGATTCCGAGTGTTTTTGGATCGAACTGATAGATCTTGCCGATCCAGAGCGGCAGCTTCCCGGAGAGTTCCGATACCAGAGCACGGAGATCGATCCCGCTCATTCCCTGAAGCGTCGCCATCGTGTATTCCACATATATTCTGCCGGAGAGATGAAAAATGGTGCGACCGGAGGGCGGATCCGCAGGGGTTTTGGACGACGGTCCCTGTCGATCCGCCGCCAGCGTGCCGGATTTCCCATGCACTCACCTTTATTAGAAGAGAACAACCATATTCTAGTGATTGTCCGCTGGAGATGGCGCCCCGGATACTGCCGGATGCGCCCCGGTGCGGATCTGGGTGTCACCATGAGTGAGAGTACGACGAAACAGAAGGCTGCGGAAACCCGGCTTGAGAAGCAGGCCGAACATAAGAAGCGGATCAAGCGCACCCTTATCGCCTGCCTCATCGGCATAGTGACCGGTTCGCTGGCATTTTTCCTCTCCGGCGATATCAACCCGGCAACAGGCCTCCAGCCCAATACGCTGCTCGGCATCCTCCTCCTTGCGGCAGGCATCGTTATCCAGAAGCATATCTTCATGTTCATCGAGGCCGACACCCTCACCCTATCGGGCAAAGACTGGTTCTATCAGGGATTCATGACGTTTTCCCTCTGGTTCATATCATGGACGCTCCTGCTCACGCCGACGGTCCTCCCGCCGGCGGTACTCTGATCTGCCATGCGTCTTGCGGTTGTCCATCAGGATCGCTGCCATCCCGTACGGTGCGGTACTGAGTGCATCCTCTACTGCCCCCGGGTCAGGACCGGCGACGAGACGATCATCATCGGAGAGGACAACAAGGCAGTGATCTCCGAGGAGCTCTGCGTCGGTTGCGGCATCTGCGTGAAGAAATGCCCGTTTGAGGCGATCGATATCGTGAACCTGCCTGAAGAGCTGGAGCAGCCGACCCACCGCTACGGGGTGAACGGTTTTGTCCTCTACGGCCTGCCCATTCCGATCGAAGGCAAGGTGACCGGGATTCTCGGCGCAAACGGGATCGGAAAGACGACATCCCTGAAGATCCTCTCCGGCCAGCTGCTCCCGAACCTCGGGGAGCCGGACGCACCGCCGGACTGGCGGGACGTGCTGAAGCGGTTTGCGGGTTCGGAACTCTTCGATTACCTCAGACGGGTCTCGGAGAAGGGCGTGAAGGTTGCGCAGAAGCCCCAGTACATCGACAGCATCCCGAAGGTCTTTTCTGGCAGCGTCGGGCAGCTCCTCGGCACGACCGATGAGCGCGGCATGCTCGGGCACTACATCGACCGCCTCGGGCTCAGGGCCATCCTCGATCGGCAGATCGGTGCGCTCTCCGGCGGGGAACTCCAGCGGGTGGCGCTTGCCGCCTGCCTCTCGCGTGAGGCGGACTTCTACTTCTTCGACGAGATTACGCCGTTCCTGGATATCTACCAGCGGATGGCTGCAGCAAAACTGATCCGCGAGCTCGCTGCCGACCGTCCGGTCGTCATCGTCGAACACGATCTTGCCATCCTGGATATGCTCGCCGATACGGTCGATATCGCCTACGGCAAGCCCGCGGTCTTTGGCATCATCACCTACCCGAAGGGTGTGCGCGTGGGGATCAACCAGTACCTCGAAGGATTCCTGCCGGAGGAGAACGTCCGATTCCGTGACTACCCCGTGCTCTTTGAACAGCGTGCGCACATGGGAGAGTCGGAGGGCGAGATACAGCTCCAGTTCCCGGCGATGACGAAGAAATACGAGACCTTCACGCTGCGCGTCGGCGGAGGCGACATCAGGTCGGGGGAGGTCCTCGGAGTGGTCGGCGCGAACGGCATAGGAAAGAGTACGTTTGCCGGGCTGCTGGCGGGCGCAATAGAGCCAGATTCCGGAAAAATGGACCGAAAAGTCAGAATCTCGTACAAACCCCAGTATATCTCCGGGACGACTGCCGATACCGTCGAGCAGCTGTTGCGCCGCACCACCACCCGGTTCGATACTTCGTTCTACCAGCACGAGATCCTGGAACCGCTCTCACTCAACCCCATCCTGCAGTCCCCGGTGGACTCGCTCTCCGGCGGGGAACTCCAGCGGGTTGCGATCGCCCTCTGCCTCTCCCGGGATGCCGATCTCTATATCCTCGACGAGCCCAGTGCACACCTCGACGTGGAGCAGCGGGTGAAGATCGCCCGGATGATACGGAAGCATGCGGAAGGGCGCGGCGCCAGCACCATGGTCATCGACCACGACATCTACGTCATCGATATGATAAGCGACCGCATACTGGTCTTTGACGGAGAGCCGGGCATATTCGGCGAGGCGACGGGTCCGTTCGACATGCAGACCGGCATGAACGCGTTCCTCCGCCAGCTCAATATCACTTTCAGGCGGGATAAGAGCGGAAGGCCCAGGATCAACAAGCCGGGCTCGTTCCTCGACAGGGAGCAGATATCTGCCGGCGAATACTACTACGCAGATATCAGAAAGACCTGAAACGGCCCATCATCTCCACAGGATGCCGTGAAGAGAGCGGTTGAGCGCCTCCGCAGCCATACGAAGAAGCGACCGATCCAGGGCCTCTTTTGGCTGCGGATCCGGCATGGGCGGTGAGGGCGGTGCCGCCTGCGGGGTGTCATCAGGCGTGGCGGGGCGCACCTCGATTGCCCGGGTCTCCTCAATCCCGGTGATATACCCCACCGCTCCCGGAACCACGAACCAGCACCGCCCGGCAGCGTCCAGATAGAGTTTTTTTACGGCGTTCGATCTTAGCCCGTCCCGCGCCGCAAGGTGCATCTGCACACCGGTCTCGTTCCACCCGTACAGACCCCGGTCAGTCGCGACCAGCAGCATCCCATGCGGCGTGGCGGCCACGTCGTTGATGACTTCTCCGCCCAGGGCATCGATATGGAGCACATGCCGGACATCCTCGCCGCCGGCATACCGCAGGATCTCTGTCCGGTTGAAGATGTAGACGCCGCCGAACGGATCCTCCCGGAGCTGCGGCATCATTTCGATCGGTTCTCCCCGGTAGCAAATCTCCAAAAATCTGACCTGATCCGCCGAATCGTTAAGAACCCAGACACCTTCACCATCGGATGCCAGGAGGAGGGTGTCGTCTGCGTGATCCACCGCCATGCCCGTAATCCTGCTGCAGCCCGGGCCGTTTGCCGAGTGAGGCTTGAACCACGTCCAGGTGCCTGCGGCATACCGGTGAAGGCCGGCGCGCCCGGTCGCAATCCAGATCTCTCCGCCACGGCGGATCAGGTCGTTGATGCAGAGGTTCTTCAGCAGGTGCTGATCCCTGACGGTTTCATACCGGTCCCCATGCACAATCTGCAGGCCTGCAGACGTCCCGATCCAGAGGCGGCCGTCGGGATCGAACTCAACGGCAAGCACCATCTCGGAGATGAGCCCTTCGGAAGTATTTGCCGACGGGCGTATCGTCTGCCAGCTGCCGTCGGCATAGACGGCAAGCCCCCGGTCGGTAGCAAGGATGACCTCGCCGCCGGCACCGTTGATCATATCCTTGACGCCCGCGGACGGTATGGACGAGTGGCCGGGAACAAAAACGCGAATCTCCGCTGTTGCAGGCACAGTCAGCAACCCGATGATGACCGCTGCTATCAGATATCTCCGCATGTGCCGTCCGCTCGCCTGATTGTGATCGTTCCCCCTTCGGCAGGCTGATAGAGGATGGACCTGCCCACCTTTCCGCCCGTCTCCTCCCCGGCGACCCTGATACGGTGTGCCTTCAGGAGTTCCCTGACCGCTTCAGCGTTCCGATCGCCGATGTTTAAGTGATCGCTCGAGTACTCGAACATGCAGGCGCCGCCGACGATCTTTGCCACGGTATGCTGCATACTCCCTCCCGCCTCTTCGAGTCCGGAGATGAGCGCGTCAAGCGCTGTATCCGCGAATTTCGCAGGCCTGCCGGAATTGCCGTTGCTTGCGGGAAGCATGATGTGCGCCATCCCCCCGATCGACCGGTTCCGGTCGTGCAGGACGAGCGCAATGCAGGAACCAAGCCCGATGGTCGCCATCGGGTATGCACCGACACGGTAATCGCCGATCCCGATCACCACACACTCCGCATTGAGAGAGAACGGGGATGTTCGTACGCCGGGTATCATGCAGCTGCAACCATCTCTTCCAGTAAGCCGATGATATCGCCGAACATGCCCCGGTTCGGTAGCAGGATAATGTTGCAGTAGACCGGGGGTTCGTCTCCTCGCATCTCCATGCTGAAGATGATTACATCGTCGGTATCGGCTGCAATCCGGGCGATCACCGATTCGAGCGCCGCGTGTGCCATATCGACCGCCAGGGCAGGGGGTGAGGGGAGCATGACAATATCAAGCAGGCTTGCCGTCGCGTCGAGGAACGCCGATACCATGATGTTGCCCGCCTCGATGACCGCACTCTGATCCATCTCGGTCAGATCGCGCGCAGCGTCTGCAGTGCCGAGCATGCTGTCGGCAAGCCGGACGGCCGCATCTTTCGGCATGTACACCACGAGGAAACCACCGTCGGCAAAGTTGTACTCGACCTGAAATACGATGAGCGCCGTCAATTCGTCGCCGATGTACCGGCAGAGGTCTGCGATGTCTACAACCTGCACCTCCGGCACGCTCAATTCGATCGGACACATCAGCATCTGCGACAATGTCGTTGCCGCATGCGCCGCCCCGATATTGCCGAGCTCCTTGAATGCATCCGCCTGATAATCATCCAGTTCCATTCACAATTTCTCCCTACACCAGTGTATTCACATCCAGGACCGGTACCACGTCCCCGTCCCCGGGGATGGTGACGCCGCTGACGCCGCGGCAGTTTCCCGCCAGTCTGCTGAGCGGCTTTACCACCACTTCCTGCTGTCCTTCCACTGAATCGACCACAATGCAGCATTTTCTGCCGCCCCGCTGAAGCACCACGAGCGTCTCTCCTCTTCCAGACGCCCCGAACATATCCTCGAGCCTGTGCACGGGAAGCACTTCGTTGCGGAGTATCACGGCCTCGCTCGCGCCGATGGAGTGGATCGCTTCCTGCCGGGCGACGGCAACCTCCACGATGCTGGAGACCGGTATGGCGCACCGCCTGCTGGCGATATGGACCATCATGACGCCTAAGATCGCCATCGTCGGGGGGAGGACGAGCTCGAACTCGGTCCCCTCCCCGGGGGTGGATCGTACCTGGATTGTACCCTTCAGTGATTCGATCGTCCTTCTCACGACATCGAGCCCCACACCGCGCCCGCTGATGTCGGTGATCGTCTCTGCCGTGCTGAAACCGGGCCGAAAGAGAAGTTCGAGCAGTTCCTCCTCCGGGACTGCGGCATCCGGTTCAAGCAGGCCCAGGTCAACGGCCTTTCTCCGGAGTTTCTCGGGATCGATGCCGGCGCCGTCGTCCTCTATCCGTATGATCACGTTGTCCCGCTCACGCCGGGCAGAAAGCAGCAGCCTCCCCTTTTCCGGTTTTCCCACGGCCCTGCGGAGATCGGGGGGCTCTATCCCGTGGTTGACGGCGTTTCGTATGATGTGGAGCAGGGGATCGGCAAGCCCGTCCATCATGCTTCGGTCGAGTTCGGTCTCGCCCCCCTCCATGACAAACTCCACCTCTTTTCCATCGTGTCTTGCCGTATCACGGACGACGCGGGGCAGCCGCTTGAAGATCCGGTCGAGGGGTATCATCCTGATACCCATCATGAGATTCTGGAGATCCGAGACCGAGCGCCCCACCATAGCGAGCGCCTCGTCGAACTCCTTGATCCCGTGCCGCCGTGCGATCTGCTCCAGACGGCCGCGGTTGATCACCAGATCTTCGACAAGGTTCATCATCTGGTCGAGCCGCCTGATATCTACCCTGATATTCCTGATCTCCCGTGATTTTCCGGATTTTACGGGATCAGGGATATCTTCGGCCGCCTCCTGCGAAAGATCCGGCTGCTCTGGGGGTGCAGGAGGCTCCATAGCCGTGATGCGGACGTCTGCAATCTCCGTCCCGCAGGCAGCGGTCCTGAGCGCCTCCACACCGGCGTCACTCTCGACGATCACCTCAAAGGCCTCCTCAAAGCCGCCGTCCTCGATCCTGTCCCGTGACGGCTCTGTAGAGAGGATGCACCCGAGGTCCTCCAGGTTCTGGAGGACGAGCATCGCTCGAATACCCTTCATCTCACACGCCGGATCGAGCCTGATCTGTAAGGTAAAGCAGGGCAGGGAGGCGTCCGCAACTGTGATATCAGACTGTCCGGCATCGGCGACCTGCTGCGTCTCGCCATTTTGGCTCTCCCCTATGAACGCTTTCAGGCCCTGCGCGAGCGCGTCCGAACACGAGTGCGCCAGCGGGCGGCCTGCTTCGATATCGTCCAGCATCTCCTCGATCGCGTCAGCACACCCGAGCAGGAGATCGATGAGGCGTTTTGTCACCCCCACCTCTCCGCTCCTGATGAGCTGGAAGACATCCTCCATCGCATGGCAGAGCGATTCCATCTCGTGAAAGCCCATGGATGCCGACATGCCCTTGAGGGTGTGCGCAGCTCTGAATATCTCGTCGATCGCTCCCCCGTCATCCCCGTTCTCGAGGGCAATCAGGCTGCCTGCCATTATCTCGTGATTCTCACGCGATTCGGCGACGAACAGCGTGCGGTACATCTCTTCATCGAGCATCGCTATCCTCCTTTTTCCGCGACAATCCTCTCGATCTCACGTGAAATACGGTGTAGTGGGACGATCTGATCCACGCAGTCACGGGAGAGCGCCGACCGCGCCATCCCGTAGACCAGGCAGTCTTCCTCGGCGCAGACCATCGTGGCACCGCCGGCAGCCTTCACCGCGGCAGTCCCCTCGCCGCCGTCACGCCCCATGCCGCTCAGCAGCACCGATACGGTTCTAGGGCCAAAGACGCGGGCAGCTGAGATGAAGGTCTTATCGACCGCAGGCCTGACCGCGTGGACAGGAGGGGCGTGCGAGTGGACGATCTTGCCCTGCACCTTCCCCCCCACCCCGATCATTCCGGAGACGATGCTGTGGTATCCCGCCTTTGATATGAGAACCGTGCCGTCCCTGATCGCCTCTCCGTTCTCGGTCTCTTTTGCCGGGAGCGCCGATATCCTGTTCAATCGCTCGGCAAGCACCGCGGTGAACCCTTCGGGCATGTGCTGCGTGACGATCACCGCCGCCTTCAGCTCCGGGTCGAGAGAGGAGATTACCTGATCCAGCATGTGCGGCCCTCCAGCAGAAGAACCGATCAGGACGACCATATCGGCGCTCCCGCAGGCGGCCTTCCGGAGACCTGCGGGAGGGGCGATCCTTATCTGGTTCTTTACCTTCTCGACGATCTCCCGCTCGAGACCCCGCATCTGCTGAATGTCCCGGGGCTTTAACATGAAATCGTCGGCACCGAGGCGGAGCGCCCGGTGGGTCATGGCGGCATGCCCTGACGTCAGCGTGCTCAGTACGAGGACTTTTGGCCTCCTATCTGCTTCCCGCAGTGCGGCCAGCACCTCAAGCCCGCTCATCCGCGGCATCTCGATGTCGAGCGTGACGACGTCGGGGGAGAGTTCACCGATCTTTTTGAGTCCGTCGATCCCGTTTACCGCCGTTCCTGCGACCTCGATCTCCGGATCCGCTTCAAGCATATCCCGCAGGAGCGTCCGGACGAAGAGCGAGTCGTCGATTACCAGGACGCGGATCATGCTGATGCACTGAGGACGTTTTTGACTTCTTCGAGGACTTTGGGCGCCTGGAAAGGTTTTACGATGTACCCCCGCGCGCCGCTCTTTATGGCAAGCTTGACCATCTGCTCCTGTCCTACCGCTGTGCACATGATGACCTTTGCCGAAGCATCCTTCCCTCGTATCGTCTTCAGCGCCTCGATTCCGTTGACCTTGGGCATGACAATATCCATCGTGACGAGATCCGGCCTGAGCTCCTGATACTTGGCGACGGCCTCGGCTCCGTCTGCCGCCTCCCCGACGATATCATGACCGCCCGAGAACAGGATGTTCTTGAGCAGCGTTCTCATGAAGATCGTATCATCCACAATCAGGATCCTTCCCATGCAGACCACAATCTCTATATGAGGAAAGGAGTATATAGAGTTTATTATTTTTAAAACAGAAAATTTACATCTTATTTAGGTTTTTAAGGAGTCATTGATGTACCTGACGCCTTTTGCCGTGATCTGAATCTCCTTTCTGATGCAGAGGACTTCGGCGAGACCGAGCGAGAGGAGTCTCTCATAGATGGCATCGAGCTCCTTCTGGGAGAGCGAGAGCATGTTCTCGATGGCATGGGAATCCATCCCGCTGTAGACGAGCATCGCGACCTGGGCAGCAATGGGATCCAGATCGTCGCCGCCCATCTCCAGGTCAGACGTCGCCTCCTGAAGGAAGGTATAGAGCACCTGAAGCGTGGTGAGGGGGCAGAGGACGAAGCTTGTGATGACCTCGTTCTCGATGAGGTGATCGAGCTTCACCACGTTGAGGTCTTTCCCCTGGATCTCCCGCGAGGTCAGCTCGATCTTTGCCACCTCGTCGAGAGGTATGCAGACCTGCGTCTCGGGGCTGGCAAACCATATCGCTGTCCTGAGAACGGCGATGACGCCCTTCTCCCACCGGGCATCCTTCACCAGGACGCCGCCCCTGATAGCAGGCGACATGAAGAATGCGTTCAGCCGGTACGCGCTGCAGTTCGTCACGATGAACCTCTTCAGGACTTCAAGCACCTTGTCGACCGATGCGATGCGGTAGATGCACGCGGACTCCCCGGCGGTTGTGATGACGATCTGACTCTTATTCTCGAAGAGATCGACCACCGACCGGTATGGAATCTCGCAGTCGACGGGGGCGGCTATCGCAATCCGATCCTCTGCAATGCCCATACGGGTCTTTATCCACGAACCGTTCCATTCGATCTTAATCGGCACCGATTTCATGCTCATTGTAACCCCACCTGGAGAACGCTATTTTGGTTCCGGCTTTATAAGACGCAGCACCTCTTCCATCTCCGCGGCGAGATCGGCGGCACTGATCTTTGCCCCCTGCAGCTCGCGCACAAGGCTGGTATCGATCTCCACACTCCGCTTCCTGACATCGGATCTGAGTTCTGCCATCAGTGAATCGTCGGCGAGCCCGCCCGAAGCAAAGGTGACCATATCGAGATTGTCCCGCTCCTGCAGTTCCTCCTCTTCCTGGCCGGGACCATCGATCTCCTGCTCATCCGGCACGTCGCCTGCACTCCCGGGTTCGCCTTCTGTATCTGTACCGGTTGCTTCTGCCTCGACGTCGATCTCGACGCTGTCCAGCTCAATGTCGTCGAGCTCGTCAAGTGCACCTGCCAGCAGCCCGGTGTCGGGAATCTCATCGAACTCCTCGTCGATCTCGTCCCCGTGCGCCTGAAGGATCTCGGAGACCGCCCTCGCATCATCCTCGGAGAGCATTGAGATCGGTTCGGGCGCGGGCTTTTCCGCTGCATGCGGCGTATCGCCATCGATCTCGAGCGATTCCAGTGCGGCATCGTCCAGCCCCTCGAGCGAGGTGAACGGGTTAATAGCACTGCCTGCACTCGCAGACGGCTGCGGTTCTGTGGGGTGATCCTCGATCATGCCGTCGAGCATCCGATCGAGCGCATCCATCTGCGCCTTCTTCTCGTAATCGGGCGCACCGACCAGTGAGAGGGTCGCCCGCACCGATGCGGCAAATGTCTTCAGCTGAAGATGCACCGAATGCGCAGTCGACCGGAATCCGGATAGCCTTCCCGCGGGCGCGTCTCCTGCCGATGCCTTCTCTGTCGATGTCTTCTCCTTCCCCGTTTGTCTGCGGGAGGGGAGGATGCCTGAGAGCGGCAGCGCCCCTGTCGCAACAAGTACCAGGAATCCGGCAAGAAATGTCCCGGCAATCAGTATCAGCAGCGGTACGTCAAGCAGGATCATCACCAGCCCTGCCGTGAGGGTGGCTGCAAACAGTACCGGGCGGCGCACGTTCTCTCTCATGTCAGATCGCTCCGAACGAGGGAATGCTAAAGAATATGCCGACGAGGATGGGCGCAATGATCAATACGATACCGGTGATTGCACAGAGGAGGCTCGCCAGGAAGTAGTACATATAGCGGTCGCCGCCCGCGACGATCTTCCCTGCAAGGACGTTTGCGATCGTCAGCATGACAAGGACCGTCACCACGTATGTGATCATGATCTCTTCGGGAAAGTCGACGAAGAGGTTCATCGAGCCCATCATCGTCCCGCTGATGGACGTCGTATCCCCTGACAGCGCTGCCGACGCCTGATCGAACTCCTGCATGACCTCGGTCACCGCCCGTGACATCGTGCTCAGAATCTCGTAGAGGAAGACGAATATCCCGACCATTGCGCCATGCATCGGGATGAGCAGCACGACAAAGCCCTTTACCAGCATATCCCGCTTCTTGCGCAGCAAGACCTGCTCGAGCATCGAGGATCCGACGATCTTGCCTATCCGGTCCGGCGAGCCCCCCAGTGCGACGGCGTCGCGGAAGATGTTCATGTACTTGTAGATCAGGTTGCTGCCGGAGTCCTCGATGAATCGCCGCCAGCTTGAGGCCTCGTCCAGCCCCAGGTTCATCTTGGAGTATACGGAGTTGATGAGGGGTTCGAGATGGACGAGCGATCGCTTGTCCACCTCCTTGAGGGCGTCGCCGGTCGTGATCCCTTTGCCGCCCATGACCGAGCCCAGACTGCGGATGAAGACCGAGAAATCAGCGTCCCGGTTGGTGACGTTTGCGTCGTCTATGTAGCCGATGATCCCGAGCGGCATGAGGAGCAGCCCGACTAAGAGGAAGATAATCCCGGCGTCCGCGCCGATGATGATCAGGATCAGGCCGACCGCGGCGACGAGCGGAAGGATCGTCCGCTCCAGTCTGCGTATGATGGCCTGCTCCTTTGAGCATGCCGGAAGCCTGTGCGTCTTCTGGTCGTCGGGCACCACCCGGTACATGATCCCGAGTCCGAAGCCTGATATCGAGAGGATGATCGCATACGACGTGGCAAGCGAGGCCTCGATGCCGTCAGGGGCATAGATCGCCACCGATATCATGATGATGATCGCAACCAGCGTGCCCGAGAGAAGCATCGCGATATAGGCGTCGCCCCACTTCTTCAGCATCTCGGCGCCCTGCTCGAAGGTGCTGCGGTAGATGTTCCTGACCGTGCCGAGTTCCGTTGCAATGAAGTCGTCGTCGGGAACGCCCGAGTCGATCGAGTTTCCGTAGCGGTTGAGCATGCTCTGGAGCGTCTGGTTTCTTGCCCGTTCAGCAACGATCCTGAGTGCCCCGGCATAGCTGTAGTTCCAGGTCTTTACGAAATGCTGGACCTTCGCGATGTATCGGGCAGGCACGTACTCGGAGCGTTCTGCAGTATAGGAAAAGATCTCTGGCCTGGTGACGGATGCTGTGGTGATTGCAGCCATGTAGGTGTACATGAAGAGCAGGTCGGCGCCCATGCGTTTGTTCTCAAAGAGATTCAGCAGTATCTCCCTGATCGGCTCGATGAGTCCTTCAAACGGCAGGTGCCCCTGATTCATCCCGCGCAACCGGTCTGCAATCGTCTGAAACATCAGACATCAAACTCCAGCAGTCCCTGCTTCTTGATCTTTGTGGTCATGTGGAAGAGATCCCAGAACTGCGTATATCCTGCTTTATGCAGACGCTCAAGTATGCGCGCCCGCTTTTCCACTTCAGCGTATATCTCGCTCCTTTTGTGCTCGGGAATCCCGAGCATCGTTGCAATCTTGTTCTCGAGCAGGTAACTGCTCCCCCGTCCGGTGAAGGTAAACGTGTCGGTGGCCGGATCCCAGACAAACGCTGCCATGAACGAGAATCCCTGCGTCTCGGGATCATAGCCGACGAGCTCGTTCACGCTGAGCATCCGGCGCACCATCCCGCCGCCGGGCCGCTTCACTGCGCTCTGGATGATGACCAGGTTGAGGTTGTCCACAAATGTCTTCGGGATGCTGATCGGATCCCCGCAGAGACGCTGGATCAGCTTCTCGATCGATGCCGCGTGGAACGTGCTCATGAGAGGATGCCCGGTCTGCATCGCGCTGAATGCCACGCTCCCCTCGACACCCCGGATCTCGCCCACCAGAATCTGGTTCGGCCGCTGGCGGAGTGCGGCCTTTAAGAGATCGAACATCGTGACGTCGGCCCCTTCGCCCTCCCCCTTTCCTTTCGCCTTTGCCACCTCCCGGGTCCAGTTCTTGTGCGGGACGATCAGTTCCGGCGTGTCCTCGATCGTGACGATCTTGTTCTCCGGCGGGAGGAAGGTGGTCAGGGCATTGAGGGTGGTGGTCTTGCCGCTCGCGGTCTCGCCGCTCACGAAGATGGACATCCCGTGCTCGAGGCAGATCCAGAGGTAGGCGGCCACCATGTAGTCGCACGCATTGCTCTCGATCACCTGGAGGATGCTCATCGGCACCTCGTTGACCTTGCGGATGGTGAAGTTGCTGCCGTGCCGGCTGATCTCGGTTCCGTAGACGATATTGATTCGAGAACCGTCGGGAAGGGTCGCATCGACGATCGGGTTCCGGTAGGTGAGCGGCTTTTTGATCCGCTCCGCGAGTTTGATCACAAAGGTGTCGAGTTCTTCGGAGTCGGAAAAGCCGATGACCGATTTTAAGCCCTTGAAGATCTTGTGCTCGATGAAGATGGGGCCGACGCCGTCGCAGGTGATATCCTCGATGTACTGGTCCGAGAGAAACGGCTTCAAGACCCCGAGCTCTATTTTGTCGCGGATCATCAGGTAGAGGAGCGCCTGGTACTGCTGCCGGGAGACGACGACCCTCCCGTCCTTGAGCTCCGGAACCGCGGCCTTCTCCAGCGATACCCTGTCCTGCCCGATATCGGTCGTCAGGAAGTCGTGAATCCGTGCTCTGAGGTCCTTCGCCCTGCCGCCCGCAAGCCGGGATTCGTCGATCGCCTCCCCGGGTTCTTTCACGTAGACAATCCGGCTGATCAGGTTCCGGAGCACATCGATCCGCGCCCTCTCGGTCACCGGTTCGTCAGGAAGCGCATCGATCAGGTTGATCAGCTTGGTCTCCACGACGGGCAGGATCTCCTTCACGCTATGGAGGAACGAGGGCTCGATCGGGATGTAGTAGTTCCTGACGTCGTTCGGGTCCGGGAAGATGTGCACGAAGGTGGATTCGTTGACCGGGTAGATGATGTTCGGGTTCTCCATGCTCTTTAAGTCGCGTTTGAGCTCGGAGAAGAAGACGGGGATTCCGACGGTGTTTACGGGCAGAATGTGGAGATACTCGAGGAGGTGGGGGCTTTCCCTCACGTATTCGCGTGCGTTCGCCGGGAGCATCCGGTAGAGCGCACATGACTCGACGTTGTTGTAGCAGTCGTTCCCCTCGTCGGTGAACTCGGGCTCGAAGGGGAGTGTGACGGATGCGGTGAGAGAGCTCATGGCGATCAGACCTTTGCCACCGATACCGGGATGACCTTCATGCCGTAGCCGGGGTGAACCTCGAAGCTGATGATGTTGCCCGTCGTCTTGCGTGCGCCCCTGACCTTGTTCACTTCGAGCATCATGATGTACTTCCCTCCGACGAGCGCCTTCTTCATAAAGAGATGGGCGTCGCAGATCGAGCGGATGCGGACGAGCGAGTCCTCCTCGAATGCATAGGTGTGAAGCGTGACCAGGATGGTCTTTCCGTGATCCACGAGATTCTTGCAGTTCGTAAAGAACGTGAGCACCGTATCCTGCTTTGCATACTCGGTGAAGAGCGTGAGCGAGTCGATCACGATCACCTCCGCCCTGCTCTTCTCCATGTAGTTGATCATCCGCTGGAGCATCCCGTACATCTTCTCGGGCGTCCACTCAAAGCCCACGACGTGCATCGGAAAGACGCGCAGGTAGCCCCATGCAAAGTAGTCGGAGATGTCAAGGCTCATGGACTCCATCTGCGAGATGAAGCTCTTGCTCGTGTTCTCGGTGGAGAAGAGGTCGACGTTGAATCCCTGCTTCATCGCCCCCCAGATGATCTGCTGGGTCAGCACGCTCTTTCCGGTGTCGTTCTCCCCCTCGATCAGGGTGAGAGACCGGAGGGGGAGGCCGTCCGCTATCTTCTTGTCAAGCTCCGTATTGCCTGTGGAGAGAATGGCCTTCTCATCGTCGAACCGTTCCTGTTCACCTTCATGCTTCACGGTACCACCGATAGGTACACCGAGTCGTAGACGCCGTTTCCGGTGACCACCCGGACAGCGGCAGGCACCCCGCCGGCGTACGGGAGCGAGAGCGCCAGCGTCTCACCGGGGTCGAGCTGCCCGGGATAGACGACGTCGGGCGTGATGCTCTCTATGCTCCACCCGGAGGGGTGGGTGTAGTGCGAGACGCCGGAGGCGTTGGTGACGTAGACCTCCATGCCGGAAAAATCCCGTATCGATTCGCTGCCGGTGTTGTTCACATACAGATGGAGCGTGTTGCCGTCGTACTGGTAGCGATCGATCGTGATCTCCGTCCGGAGGCGCATCTCGTGCTGCAGGATCTGGTCGCCCTGGGCGATGGTGACGCGCTCGGCGGTGTCCAGGATCCCCCCAGCCAGGAGATAGGCGGTGAGGATCATAAGGAAGATGCCTGCCACGGATGCAATCAGGGATCCCGCGCTCATGCTAATCACTTGCCGAAAACTCGATCGACCTCGAGAGCCCCGTGCTCAGGACGAACGAGAAGTAGACCACATCGCCTCTATTTCCGGGCAGTCTGTTGCTCTGGGCCGTAATATGGATAGTCTCCCCGGGATCCCAGTAGTTATTGGTATCGTCGACGATTGAATAGGTCCAGCTCCCTGCCGATAGCCGTTCAAAGTTGCCCGGGACGCCGATGAAGACGTCGGACCGGCCGATCTCGCTCTCCGCGATCCGGCTCGTTCCGATATTCTTCAGCCATATGTGGGCTTCCTGCTCATTTGCGCTGGCATATGCGTTGACGATCTTCACGTCGGTCCTGATGCGCTGATCAGCCTGGTGGGAGGAGGAGGCGATCGTCCCGGACATCGTGTAGATGACGGGGAATACCGCGTTGATCAGCACCCCTGCCGATATGATCGCCGCGATCAGAAACATCGCCGTCGTGAAGGTCTCGCTCGACATCCATCAGATCCTGTCCAGCATTCGCATCCACTCGTCGCCCGCTTCGCCCTCGGGCTGCTCCGCGCCTTTCCCCGGGGCACCTCCCGCCTTCTGGCGCTTGAGCATCAGCACCTCGATCATGTCCCGATCGAGCGTGGTGTCGTTCGGGTCGAGTATCCGGTTCAGCACGTACAGCTCGGAGACGAACTCATCAGGGCCTATCGTATGGGATTCGCCGAGGGAAGAGGGCATCAGCCGGGCGATCTCCCGGATCTGGTCAGCCGCATCCCCGGTGATGTACCCCATTGCCCGGTAGGAGTCTATCATCATCTCGAGCCGGTCGTGGCCGTACTTGCTGCAGGCCTTATTGGTCCACTCAAAGAGCCGGTGCACCTTCTGGAGCCTCAGTTTCTCGTGCGCATTCTGGACGCGGCCCTGCAAAACGGCCGTCTGCTCGCCGAACGGATAGGGGAACGCCATTCCCGGCCGTTCTCCCGGCCACTCCGGCGGCAGCCCGTAAGGTCCATAGGCAGGCTGCTTCTGCTCCTCCCTTCCGGGTTCGGGATCGGGCAGCTCCGGCAGTTTCTCCTGCTGCGTCTTCTCCTCCGGTTCCGCGGGGGGTGTTGCCGGGACGGGCGGAATGACGGCCGCAGCGGTGAATGGGTTGTCGATCTCGTTCATCCGCTCCCGTATATCGATCAGCAGCCGCTTGATCGAGGCCTTGATGAAGTCCACCTCTTTTTCCAGGCTTTCCAGCCTGGCCTCAGGGTCTTCTGTGGATGCGCCGCTGAGGATTTTATCGATCTGCGCCTGGTCTACGCCCATGATCTACCCCCATATGGATGGATTATATCTTCTACATGATTTATAAATGTTTTTACTTTAGATATTCCCGCATACCTGATTTTATAGGTATCTGACGATTCAAAGAACCCTGTTCCCAGAACATCCCCATGAGCACAAGAAACGGCGGCGCGGCGATGACAGGAGGGCGTGTCGGCAGATGGACCTGCTGTCCGGGGCGCTCTTTTGGCACGTTGCCGGGACCGGGTGCCTGTTTTGAGGATAGTTTCGGAGCAGGCATCCCCGGACGCTGCTGACAGAAGAGGGACGCCCTCTCCCTGTCCCTCCCCAAGGGGGATAGACGGTGTATCGAGACTCTCCGGGAGGCGAGATCAACGCTACCACCTGACCTGTGCATTTCTTCCGAACTCAAAGTGGTGATGGTCGCGAAGGGAAGCGGTATCTTGAACAGGATCGCATTTCCATCGTGAAACAATTCTGACATCGCAGATGATCCGGAGACCCAGGCACCGGATTCGATCGCTATTCTTGGTATGGCCGGGCTATCCCGGGAAGAGGGAAGGTCAGGAGTGGGACGCCTCCTCCAGAGAGGTTGGTCTCGGATAGCCTTATTCCTGGACATACTTATTCCCGGAGAGGAGGTTATTTGCCCTACCCTGCTGAGGCGATTTTGCGTCACTTTCTCTCAGAAAAATCAGACTCGCAGGCAGTGCTTTCAACCCGAATAGCCGCGGCATCGGGATGCAGGAAAAAAGGTTTGAGTTAGTAGAGAATGTTGTACGTGTCGATCGCCGGTGGCACCGTCCGCTTGATCGGGAATACCGCACCGACTGCCGGCTGCAGGTTGAGAGTGAACTGAGTGTTGGGCCCTGGATCCATAACTTTCGTCATGATCACGAACTGCTCGCCCGGCTCAAGAAGCCAGTTGTCATTCGCGTTGTGCTTCGCGGTCACGTTCCAGTTTTCTCCCACAATCGTACTATTAGGATGCGTCTGGTTGACCAAAGTCATGACCTGATGGTTGGACTCATCGATGTAAGTTATGATCATCTGCTTGACGTCGATTGCCGCTCCGCCGGCGGTATTGCCGACTGTGAATCGCACATATGTAAGCCCATCAGGATTTGCTGATGTGTTTATGCCGTAGACGTTCCCGATGATCTCCATGCTGGAGGATGCCTGCGCCACACCGGTGTGGACGACCTCCTGGCTCTTCTGGGTGGTGAAGAACCCGGCGCCGAGCACCACGTATGAGAACACTGCCGCGACGACGACGAACGCGATCAGCACGATCGCCGCCTCAAGGCCGGTGAACCCTTCTTCATTCCTGAATATCTTCATCTCTCTTCACCTCCTCTCAGTAGACCTCATAGAACTTACCAGCTTCCAGGTATGGCGGAGCGTTCCTCTGGATGGGGTACGCAGCACCGACCGCCGGCCTCACCTCGACCGTGAACCGCTTGTTCTCTTTAATCTCTGGAAGTTCATGATCGATTACGTCCCCGATCGTCACCTTGACGAACTCAAACTTCTCGAGGAGTTTATTGCCCGGCTCTTCCTCAAGTGCTCCATCAATATACCAGGTGAACGTGACATCTCCTGCGAGGTATTCTACGAGAGCATCACTCGTCGAGACTGCGTACGTTACTTTATCCATGTCGACCGCCGCTCCGCCTGCCGCGAGCTGGAGGTAAAACGTAATATTCTCAACCGTGCCGTTTCCAGCTCCAACAATCACCGGCCCTGACACCTCTATATTCGAGCTTGCCTGCGCGACACCGGTGTGCACGACCTCCTGGCTCTTCTGGGTGGTGAAGAACCCGGCGCCGAGCACCACGTATGAGAACACTGCCGCGACGACGACGAACGCGATCAGCACGATCGCCGCCTCGAGGCCGGTAAATCCATCATCATTCCGTTTGTTTTCTCTCATTTCCAGTCACCTCCTTCACTAAACGTCTGAACGAACACCTCATTCTGACTTTTGAGAGGAGTACGGGTGTATATACACCATTCTATATATATAATTTTCCTAATTGAATTGAGCTTTATAAGACGCATTTTTGGATTGTTTAGAACATAATCATCCTGAATTAGCAGAAGGGCATTCTGATGAGCTCTTCAAGAGCCTTACAGCCTGCGCCCTTTCCCCGCCCCCTCCCGTGCGCCTGTCATCTCTGCTCCTGGAATGCGGATAGAGAGAGGCCTGCAGGCCGCTGGGCGCAACCGGGAAAGACCGGTGCATCGAATACAGAAGAGGGGGCAGGCAGCACAGACATGATTTTTTCCGGCCATCCCGGAAGGCTCAATCCCTCCGGTGCACGGTTTCCCACGGCCATTGCGATTGCCCCCTC
>LNQE01000986.1_pt1 | contig 18336 bp, 16 predicted proteins | sample 603111 | NCBI WGS metagenome assembly LNQE01 (sample SAMN04260313, study PRJNA301899) | hydrocarbon metagenome | isolation source: hydrocarbon-contaminated ditch | place: Germany: Bremen | collected 1998
GGTTTTTCCCATCAGATCCGACAACCATCACGGTATCGGAGGGTGGAATCCCGACTGTACCCGGTTTTCTGAGGCCCGGCAGGGGCAGGTTAGTGGAAATCTGACTGGCCTCTGTCATGCCGTAGTGTTCAAGAACAGGAATGTTCAGCGCCTGTTCGAGGCCAGTTCTCACATATTCCGGCAGTGGCGCTCCGCCGCAACCGGCCAGTCTGAGCTTATGCGCAAGACCCGATGATGACACAGTAAGTTTTTCATAAATGGCCAAATGGACCGTGGGAGATGTTGAATACCATGTCGGTTTTAAAGTCTCAAACCACTCGGAAACATTCAAAGCGGTCAGGCTCGAAGGGAAAGCCACACTGCCGCCGGAAAGCAACGGTGCCAGAATCGTAAACGTCAGGCCATGGCTGTAATAAGGGGGTACAACGCTCAGGCAACGGTCTTTTTTCCCGAGATTAAACCACTGGGCGGTACGTTTTGCGGCAGCCAACAAACCACTGTGAAGGCATGGAACCAGTTTTGGCTCCGCCGTGGTGCCGGAAGTCTGAAAAATAACAGCTACCTCACCCGGCGTGGCATTTTTCATTTGATCGCAACATGAAAACGATGAGGCAGACATTGAAAACGGCAGTTCACTTTTCCCCTGCGGCATCAATTCGATGACGGCAATTCCCAGCTTTTCCGCAACAGCGCGGGCTGCACTTTGCTCTCCCGCAAAGACGCAAACCGCATTCACATCCAGAAGCCTTAGCCGCATTTCAATTTCCGCCGCTGTCAGATTATGGTCCAAGGGAACAGCTGCCGCAAAACACGCAACCGCTATGATTGCCAGTGAAGCCGGTGCGGCATCTTTTATGGCAATTGCAATGCGGGAGGAATTTCCGAATCCCGATTTACTCAACATGCCGGCAGCCAGGTCGATCTGCCGGATCAGGTGAGAATAGGACAGTGGGTTGTATTTAGAAGAGACAATAGCAATGGCTGCCGGATCTATGAAAGCATAGTGTTTTATTACTTGTTCAAGCCTGTTGTTCGGCAAACAATCATTCATACGTCTTTAAAGTTTTATTCCTCAGTCGTCAATTAATGTCCCTATGCTTCAATTTTCCCCCTATCAGCGTACAAGTCTAATAGGTTAGCCTAGTGGTGAAACAGACGCAGACCGCAGAACGCCATCACAATTCCATATTTGTTGCAGGTGTCAATGACCTGCTGGTCGCGAATGGAACCACCCGGCTCTACAATGGCGGTCACGCCGCTGCGGCGGGCACGCTCAATGTTGTCGCCGAACGGGAAAAACGCGTCACTGCCCAGGCAAACACCGGTGATCTTGCTCAGCCATTTCTGCTTTTGAGCTTTACTCAAGGGTTTAGGTTGTTTCGTAAATGTTTCCTCCCAAACGTCATTGCCGATTACGTCTTCCGGTGTATCACCAAGGTAAACGTCAATGGCATTGTCGCGGTTGGGTTTGGCAACATCGTCGCGGAAAGGCAGATTCAAAACTTTGGGCATATGGCGCAGTTGCCAGTTATCGGCTTTCTGACCGGCAAGGCGTGTGCAATGAATACGGCTTTGCTGTCCGGCGCCAACACCGATGACTTGACCATCCTGTACATAGCACACGCTGTTGGACTGTGTGTATTTCAGGGTAATCAAGGCCAGTACGAGATCGCGTTTCTGCTCGTCAGTTAGTGTTTTGTTATCGGTTACTATATTTTCCAGCATACTGTTGTCAATCTTAAGACTGTTGCGACCTTGCTCGAAGGTAATGCCATAAACCTGTTTGTGCTCAAGCGAAACGGGCACATAGTTGGGATCTATTCTGACAACATTATAGTTGCCGCTCTTTTTGGATTTTAAAATTTCCAGTGCTTCCGGTTCGTATCCCGGGGCAATGATACCGTCGGTAACCTCGTTTTTAATGATCTTCGCAGTTGGCACGTCACAAACATCACTCAGCGCAATCCAGTCGCCAAAACTGCTCATGCGGTCAGCTCCACGGGCACGCACGTAGGCGCAGGCAAGTTTGGAAAGCTTCATTTTGGGATCGATGTGATACATTTTACGCAGAACTCTGTCCAGAGGAAATCCCAGAGCAGCACCGGCGGGAGAGACGTGTTTGAAGGAAGCTGCGGCAACCATGCCGGTATTTTCTTTAAGTTCTTTTACCAGTTGCCAGCTGTTGAGAGCGTCCAGAAAATTTATATAGCCGGGTTTGCCGTTTAACACTTCAACCGGCAGATTGCTACCGTCTGCCATGAATATTCTGGCCGGTTTCTGGTTGGGGTTGCAGCCGTATTTCAGTTGTATCTCGTTCATTCGCTATTCCTCCACTGCTTTATATTTGTTGATGATGGTATCTTTATAAGTTTTGGTCTTAAGATCTATTACGCGCACAAACAAGCTTACCTTGTTATCCTCGTTCAGTGCTCTCCAGAGTTTAGCGGCGAATTTGTCGGGATCATCTTCGTCAATGGCAACTCGCAGAGGCTCGCCTTCAAAACTGGGAATCGGTGTGCCGTTGCATTTATACGTGCTGATAAAACGTCCTTCACCATTAAGAGGCTGTGAATAATCGAAAGTAAAACGTTGTACGCTTTTCTCATCGCCGTCACAGCTTTTTAAAATGCTGAGCTTATAGCCGCCGGTGCGCATATCCACCATACCGGAAATGCGCGGCGTCCAGTTGGGACCGTCATCCTCAAAAGTTCGTGTATTCAATGCGGCTTCAAAATTGAATCCCGGAAATTCATTACGGGATATAAAATCATATATGGTATTGGTCTGGTCGCCGTTGGTCACAATTGTTGTTTTGTCAAAAGTCAGCACGGGATTGTAAATAATTAAGTGCGGGTCGGTCATTTTGGATGAGTCAGCTGCTTTGGTACGGATTCCGCCTTCAATCGGATCAAACACGCGATTACGACTGTTTACACTCCGTCCCATAATAAAATAGGCAATTATGGCTTTACCGCCGGGTATAATACCTGCGCAGATGCCACGTCCCGGATAATCGTTTCCGGCCAAATATTCGTATATATTTATTTTCATTATTACATTTCTCCTTAATGTTAAATGAGAGATAAATTTTTTGTGGCGAGAGTATATGAAGAGATGTTTAGTATGTCAACTGGATTTGGACTAAATAATAATTTTAAAATAAAAAGCGAGGTGCTGTCCGGCTAAACCAAAGAAATCTTTACAGGAAAGAATATCGATATGTTTCCCTGGAATATAATTTTCAGGTATTTTGGTTATTGTCGATTTGCGTCACTTCACTCCTGATAATTACCTTTTTGTCGCTTTGTCCTGCTTTTTGTCGCCTGGCGTTTTACAATATTTGATGTTCATGTAAACAATAGTCAATCTTCTGGAAAACTTATCGCCCAGCGGGTGAGAAGTTTTTCATTATAATCTTCATGAATCTAAAGAATACGATATTGTTAATTATCTACCTGATATGCGCAGAAGAGACGGTGCTTATCCCAAAAGATAAAAGACCTGTCCACAAAAGCTTTTTATTTCTATCTGCTTTTTCTGCGCTTGATGATCAAACTTATCTAGTCCCATTTTTTATATAATGACGAATGCATGGAGAATAATAAATATGACAGATAAAAAATCTGTTAATGTTACAGACGAATACAGTGATTTTAATAAATACTATATCGTTTATAACCCCTCGACAGTAAATCTGATGGAAAAAATCGGTTCATATGATTTTACTGTAACCGATGTTATTGAATATTTGACAGACAAAAAACTGGAAACATGCAGTGAAGAAAACTACACGCAATTCCTTACATTCAACACAAAATTGCTCAGAAAAGGAATGATTGAGCAACTCGCGATAGAATCGTACAGTTCATATTATATCGCTAACCAGGTATGCAAGGCCGATCCGAGTGCGAGAGTGATACAGGCTGATAATAAACGTAGAACCATCGGGCAGATCATATCTCAGGAGGGGGAAAAACCGGCAGCTGTTTTCATTACAGCCATGAGTTCAAGTTTTCCGGCAGCCTGTGCGACAACTCTAATTCTGAACAGGATAAAAATTTCAGTCATAATCGGCGGAATCCATGTATCGACAAGTCCATTTGATATAGACACTTATATTCGCGGACATGTACCTAACCCTGAACTTATTTCACAAGTTATAGGCGCCGGTGATTCATCCATTATAAAAAATATTATATCTGATCTTGCCGAATCCGGGTTGAAGACCGAATACAGGGGAATAATACCGATCGAGAACGGTATATGGGGAGATCCGCGTGTAAGCGACCTTCCGAAAATCAAGCCGCCTTTCATCAATAAACTCCCGATTGCCGGTCCGATTCTTTCGCGTATGATTGACACAAACGTTTCAACACCTTTTCTGGGATGCCCTTTTTCATGCAGTTTCTGCTCAATATCATCTTTCCCCAGGGATAAGAGAAGATTTACGTCCCGTTCTCCGGATGATTTTACAACAGAACTTATGGATAAACAAAAGAACGGTATCAGTTTTAAAAACAGGTTTTTCTTTATTTCTCCCGATAACCTTCTTGTTGGAGGGAAAAAACTGAATGATGTCCTGGACAAGATGATAGAGAGCCCGCTTTGTATCAATTATGCGGCACAAATAAGCATCGACGTTGCTGACGACGAAAAACTGCTCGAAAAACTGAGAACCTCCGGCGCGTCGCATTTTTTTCTCGGACTGGAATCTCTTGATATACGGAACCTGGAATTGATTGGTAAAAACATCGTCGCAAAAATTAAAAAGGAAGAAACGACTGTTGAAGAATACTATTCGTCACGAATCAAAAAGATTCAGGATTATGGCATTTCTGTGCACGGCGCGTTTATGTTCGGTATGCCTTACGACTATTTTAATTCATTAGATGATCATTCCGGAAGAAAAATTGCAGATTTCTGCATAAAAAACAAAATTGGTCTTCAGCCTACATGTTTAAATAATTTGCCCGGCTCTCTTGATTTTATTGAGGGCCTGAAGAAGGATGAATTAATTTACGGCAATCCCGGCACAATGGATTACTTCTGTTCTCTTTCCCTTGCGGACCTGACTGAATCCAATCGTAGACCGCCTGATTCTTTATTCAACAGTCCTCTGGTTGTTTTTTACACTTTGCATGATACGATAAGAAAAGTCGGATCTTATTTCAATGCCTTGAAATTTAGTTTATACATGGCTCGCAAAGCCTGGAAATCGCCTACATCAACTGGAGCTCTCAACATTAAAGAAAGAGTAATAGATGCTTTTGCCGGTATAGGATTTCAACTCGGCGCAAGTACCTACTGGGAGCTTTACAATGATCTTGCGCATTCAACAAAATGGTTACAGGGAACATTTGAAAGATTGTATGAGCGCGAGAAAAACCCGGGAATAAAGAAACTATTCAACAAGTATGTCAAAGCTTTTTCATTATATTAATGCGGAATATTAAAGAAAACAAAATTTCATCAGGAGGTATAAAATGGACTATCAAACAATAAGAAAAAAAATTATTGATATCATCGCCGATATCGCAGTAGATGAAGATCTTTCGAGCATTGATGACAATATAAAGCTAAGAGAGCAGCTTGATTTGGATTCAATGGATTTTCTGGATATTGTGATGGAATTAAAGAAGAGACATAAAATTGAAGTTCTTCAGGAAGATTATCCCAAGCTGGCAACATTGAAAAGTTGTGTTGAGTATCTGGGACCCAAATTATCATTTAGTTCATAATGACTATTTATGATAAGGTATTATTATGGAACAGCAATACGAAACTAAATTTATTTTTAAATATTGGTCGAATATCAAAAATGATGTAATAGATTTTTTTTATGTGATTATAAACTGTACTGTGCTTGCCATTGCTGTTACCATCATCGGTCCCATTAGAAGCTTTCTGGTCAATTTCGTCGCGTCGCAATCATTCGGAATTACTGTTACTTCAATTGTCTTTTGGTCGTTAATGATCATCCGGCCGCGTACATGGGAATTACTATTGTTTATTGTCGTCATAGACGTTTGCTGTGCGGTGTTAATCGGTCTGCAAATTTGTATTTTTATCCTGCAATATTTCTTTAATATCGTCCTGGACTTGCAGGCAAATGCTTTGGGTCTGCAGATGATTATCGGCGGTTTGCTCTTTAGCTTTTTTGGAGTTTATTTTTTCCTGACAAAAATTAGATTAAAATATCGCAACGAAATGATCGACAAGGAAAAAACCAGACGCACGGACATGGAAAAAGAAAATCTTTCAGCTAATCTCAAAGTGTTGCAGGCGCAGATAGAACCGCATTTTTTGTTTAATACCCTTTCCAATATTTTGAGTCTGATCGATACTAAGCCGGACACGGGCAAATCAATGCTCCTGGATTTGACTAAATATCTGCGCACCTCTTTATCCCGAACCTTGCCGGAAAAAACCACGCTATCTCAAGAAATTTCAATGATCAAAGCCTACCTCGATATTCATAAAATCAGAATGGACGAGCGCCTGAATTATAAGATTGACGTTCCCGATAATCTTTGGCAACATTCTTTCCCGCCAATGCTATTGCAGCCACTGGTCGAAAATACCATTAAGCATGGATTGGAACCGAAAGTGGAAGGGGGAGAAATCGTCATCAGGGCAATTCAGGAAAATGATCTTTTAAAAATAGAAGTTGCGGATACCGGCCTGGGATTTTCGGATTTAGATAAACCTGGTTTGGGTATTACTAATGTGCGGGAACGGCTTAGTTTACTTTTCGGAGACAAAGGACGATTGATAATAGAAGAAAACAAACCTCATGGTGTTCGGGCAACAATAGAGGTGCCGGTCAGTGAATTATAAAGCCATTATTGTTGATGATGAGAAAGAACTGAGAACTTATCTCAAAAAAATGCTTGCCGAAACCTGGCCGCAGTTGGAGATTTGCGGGGATGCCGCCAACGGCAAGGAAGCTCTGAAGATGGTTGATGCTTTTGCTCCGCATATAGTTTTTCTGGATATTAAAATGCCCGGGCTTTCCGGTCTGGATGTAGCTAAAAATATCGCCGGCATCTGCCGGATTGTATTTATCACAGCTTTTGATCAATATGCCGTCGAGGCATTTGAGCGCGAAGCTGTTGATTATCTGATAAAACCGGTGACAAAAGAGAGATTAGTGCAAACCATAAACCGTCTAAAAAAACAACTTCAATCATCTCCGGAGCCACCGACAGATCTTGCCCGAATTATTACAGAGGCTCTGGGCAGTTTTCAGGGCAATACTCATGCAAATCGATATCTGCAATGGATTAAAACGCAACGCAAAGACAGTATTCGGCTGGTACCCGTTGAAGAAATTGATTATTTCCAGGCCGGAGACAAATATACCTTGTTAAAAACGGCACAAGGAGAAGCATTAATCAAAAAAAGCATTAAAGAATTAACCCAGGAACTGGATCCGCAAAAGTTCTGGCAAATCCATCGCGGCACAATTGTCAATGTTTCCAGAATTGAAAATGTCGGGCGCTCTTTAACAGGACGCGGCGTCCTGAAACTTAAAAACAGATCAGATACCTTCACCGTCAGCCGTCAATACCTGCATCTTTTCAAACAAATGTAGCGACACTCGCTGAGAGCAAACGCAGTGTTGCTCGAAGCGCTAGTGGAGCTATCCCAGGCACGCGGTGCCGCGGGATAGTGAGTGCCTTTAAATTATCCCCTGAACGTAGTGAACGGGGATAGCGAAGCGCACTGAAATTTGTTGGACGAACTATCCCAGGAGCGAAGCGACGCGGGGTAGTGAACTCCTTTATATATCTGTATGTGCAGCTCGTCCCTGCCACCTGAAGGTGGCGGGATAGTGAGCCTGCGGATCACGAATGAGATCCCAAAGCGAACAATCCCCGAAGCGCAGCAAATGGGGATAGCGAAATATAATTGAGCTCAAATTACAGAGAGTCTAATTAAAAACCATCTTGCAAATACTGACCCAATACGTTAGATGTATACAAATTTAGGCAACAATACTATCAACATACAAAGGAGCTGGCATGAAAGAAAAAAGCGCCAAGAAAGACATACTGGTTAGCGTTGTCATGGGCAGCGATTCAGACTTGCCCATCATGACTGAAGCGACAAAAATGCTGGAAGAATTCGGCATTGGTTATGAACTAATTCTAACGTCGGCGCATCGCGCGCCTCAACGAACGACTAAGTTTGCAATTTCCGCTGCCGAACGAGGGATAAAAGTGATCATCGTTGGAGCGGGAGCGGCTGCTCATCTTGCCGGTGTAATTGCCTCACAAACAACTTTGCCGGTTATCGGTATTCCTATCAACGCAACTTCGTTAAATGGTCTTGACGCTTTGCTTTCCACCGTACAGATGCCCGGAGGAATTCCCGTAGCCACCATGGCTATCGGCAAAGCCGGTGCAAAAAATGCCGCTTTATATGCCGCGCGCATTCTTGCTCTTGAAGATAATACTCTCAGTGCCAGGCTTTCTTCATATATTAAGAAGATGGCAAAGGATGTGGAAAAAAAGCAAAAAAATCTGGAAAAATCTTAATGCCGGTAATCCTGAAAGTCAGCAATAAAGAATCCGAAGAAAAGATTCTCTCCAGATCAGTCAAGCTTCTAGTAGATGGCGGCATTATCGCCTATCCGACTGAAACTTTTTACGGACTTGGCGCTGACGCTGCTAACGAAAGGTCTATCGAGAAAATTTTTGCCGTTAAAGGCCGGGATTTCAAAAATCCTATCTCCCTGATTATCGGCACGCCTGACGATATTTATCCTCTTGTCCAAGACATTCCTGAATCTGCACATAAATTGATGTCTGCTTTCTGGCCGGGAGCGCTGACGATAGTTTTTTCAGCTTCGGACAAAGTATCACCAATGCTCACTGCCGGAACCGGCAAAATTGGATTGCGTATTTCCAGTCATCCGATTGCTAATGCCATCGTTCAAAGGCTTAAAAAACCGCTTACCGCTACAAGTGCAAATCTTTCCGGCGAGTCTGAATGTTCGCTGCCGTCAGAAGTTGCCGAACAAATCGGTAACAGAGTTGATGCGATTTTAGATTGGGGAAAAACGCAAGGCGGCAAGGCTTCCACCATTATTGACGTTTCCTGCGATCCGCCTGTTATTCTGCGAGAAGGTGCGATTAGCACAGAAGCCATCAGAAAACATTTAGCTGTTCTTGATACTAATATCCATTGACAAGCAAAAACAGCCCTTCTATACTTCAACTTGTCCAAAAATGTCGGATTAAAAGGGAGGTAATGTTGCCATGTCTTCTTTACCGAATGTCATGACATCAGCAAACCCGGAGGCATCAGTTCAGAGCGAAGGTTTTATAACCCCTACTTCGCGCATTGCCGCTATAAAGTCCGACCTCCTATCCACACCATATTCAATATGTCTGGAAAGACCGAAACTCCTGGAGAAATTCTGGCACTCTAAAGAAGGTCGCCAAAGCGCAAAGAAAGAGCATCCACTTATCCATCGAGCCCTAGGTCTGCAATATATTTTCTCCCATCGCAAGCCCCGCGTTTACGATAATGAACTTATTATCGGCAATATGACTTCCAAGCGGATCGCCCCCAACTATTACATTGAGGGCGGATCAATCAACATCCTGGAAGATATTACCCACATGGGAAAACGAACTATTCCATTAAAGCTAACCGGCAGGGAGAAGGCGGAACTTCTCCGCATCGGTATTCAAAATTCCTTCAAAAGCGTAGGAGGCAAGGCTCTCCTCAAACCTTCCCGTCTTTCTCACTTTCTGGATTTCTTTCGGGCCAAGCGTTATTTCATAACTGAAGAAGCGGGCATTGGTCATCAGGTAGGAGACTACCGTATGGTTGTTCATGAAGGTTTGCGCCGCCCCTTTGAAGAGGCCAAAAAGAGGCTAGATGAGGGGAAACTTGCTGATGGGTCCACTCTAAATTCAGATCAGAAATCGTTTTTCCAATCCGTGATTATCACTATTGATGGTATCAGAAAGATGGCTGAAAATCTGGCAGACGAAGCAGAAAAATTGGCCTTACAACATGGTGTAACCGAAAAAAGAAAGACTGAACTTCTGGAGTCTGCTAAGGCTTGCCGGTGGGTTCCCTTTGAACCAGCCCGAACCTATCTGGAAGGATTGCAGGCAGTTTGGCTTGTTCACATGGCTTTGAATCTGGAAGATTTCGAACAAGGTCTTTCCTTTGGGCGGCTCGACCAGATACTTTTGTCACTCTATCGTAATGATATTGCACAAGGCAAGCTGACTCCTGAGGTGGCTACGGAGATAACGGCCAGTTTCTGCCTGAAAGCCTGTGAGACTATTCCACTTTATTCCGAACGAGTCGACAAGTTTTACAGCGGCAACGGAGTAGCTCAAGCTTTTACTCTGGGAGGCACTGATGCCGACGGCAATGATGTAACCAATGAATTATCCGGTCTCATTTTGAACGCCTATGCCCAAGTCCTGACCCGCGAACCCGCTGTTCATGTTCGCATACATTCCTTAACACCGGATTGGTTTTTCCACAAAAGCATCGAACTTCTCCAACTGGGCACCAGCCGTCCTTCATTATTCGGAGACACAGCCGTCGTCAGAGCACTGGAGGAAGCAGGCATGACCAAAGCGCATGCCCGGGATTACGCTGTTATTGGATGTGTGGAAATGGCCAGTCAGGGACGCACATACAACTCATCAGACGCGGCACTTTTCAATCTGCCATTGTGTCTCGAACTGGCGTTGAATGAGGGCAAAAAGTTTCATGGTAAGGCAAGAATCGAAGGTTCACGCCGTTTTGGCGCTCCCACTCCACCGGCTTCCGCAACGAAAACTTTTGACGATGTTCTGGAAGCTTTCCGTGTTCAGGTTCGCCATGGAGTTGATGATATGGTTAAGGTAATCAGCTGGCTGGAGGAAACTTACCGGATTGTCCGGACAACACCGGTTAATTCAATCCTTACACAGGGCTGCATTGAAAAAGGAAAGGACGTGACATGGGGAGGCGGTCTCTACGATTACACATCTGTCCAAGCAGCAGGTTTGGCCGATGCAGGTGATTCTCTTTACATTCTGAACAAGATTGTTTTTGAAGATAAGCGCTTCAGTCTGGAAGAATTTGTCCGGATTCTGCGGGATAATTTTCGCGGCCGTGAGGACCTGAGAGTTGAACTGGCTAATAAATACCCCCGCTACGGAAATGGAAATCCGGCGGCAGACCGCATGACTCAGCTTGCCGCCGATGCCTTTGCCGACGCTTTGTGGGCACACAAAAACACTCGTGGCGGACAATATGTACCGGGATTTTACTCAATGACCTGCCACATCGGCTTCGGTAAAGTAACCGGCGCATTGCCCAATGGACGACTAAGCGGCACACGTCTTTCGAACGGTCTTGCTCCGGTAGACGGATCTGAACGTCTGGGACCCACCGCCGTTTTGCGTTCAGCGGCTTCCCTGGATAGTAAAAAATGGATGAACTGCTGTGCCCTTAATCTGAAATTCGACAAACAAGTAGTACAGGGAGAAACGGGACGCAAAGCTCTGGTGAATCTGTTTAAACACTATTTCGCCCAGGGAGGGATGCAGGTTCAAGTTAATGTACTCGATGCTGAGACTTTAAAAGCAGCAAAGAAGGACCCCTCATCTCATCCGGGGATTGTTGTACGAGTGGCCGGTTATTGTGCCTATTTCAACGACTTGCAGTCCGATGTACAGGACGAAATTATTGAGCGGACGGCCCATGGGATCGGTTGAACCACTCATCTTTTCCGTACAGCACTTCTGTCTGCATGACGGTCCCGGCATAAGAAGCCTGCTTTTTTTCAAAGGTTGCCCTCTGCGCTGCATCTGGTGCCAAAACATCGAATCCTGGAAACCTGAACCGGAAATTGCCTTCAAAGCTCATCTTTGCATAAACTGCGGCAGATGTGTGGAAAAATGCCCGGAGCATGCTTTTTCGGAAGTTGGGAAAAGGAACTCTCGATTTTGCCGTTACTGCTTTACCTGCACCGATAATTGTCCATCAGGTGCTTTGACACGCTTCGGAGTTTCCAGATCTGTGAAAGATCTCATGGAAGAATTACGTCCTGAATTTTCATTATTTAAAACATCCGGAGGGGGCGTGACATTTACAGGCGGAGAGCCGACTCTTTATCCTGAATTTGCCAGCACTTTGGCCAGGAACCTGCGTACCGAAGGAATTGATGTCGCGCTGGAGACCTGTGGATTATTTAATTTAGAAAAATCAAAACCACTTCTGCGGGAACTTAATTTAGTCTTCTTTGATATCAAAATCTTCGATGACGCGCAACACAAGAAGCTATGCGGCACAGGAAACGTAGAAATTAAAAACAATTTCAAATATCTTTTGGACGACTGGAGAAGAAACAAGGGACCTTTTATCTGGCCGCGTCTTCCTGTTGTGCCGGAAATAACAGATGGGCACAACAACATAAAAGGCTGGGCCGGTTTTCTCCGCGAGTTGGGACTGACTTTTTTAACAATAGTACCTTACCATCCCATGGGTGCAAATAAACGCCGCTGGCTGGGACTGCCGCCAACACGTGAGTTACGCATTCATACCGAAGAGGAACTTCAATCCATTAAACAGTTGTTTTTTTATGAAGGTATCAAAATATACAAACCGGGAGAGGAAAATATAACAGATTACTGCACCGGGTCTTAATGATGCTGCATACAGTCCACTTGTTCTTATACGCGAAAAATGCTGATTAACGGCTTTTATTTGGACATCTTGTCTTGAATAGCAAATTTTAAATGAAGCAATTTTCTATGATACCTTGATAATCCACGTCTAAAAACAGAAAAATGTCCCTCTTCCAGAGCCCTCCAGGAATCGCCTGCCTGTCTAGCAGCAATTCGCTTCCGGATCTCTTCCTTACCAAACATACCCCACCAGTGGAATACAGCCGCCTCCGGCGATGGACCTTTTTGTCGCACCCAATTCCACTCATCACGTAAAAGTGTAAAAGCGCCCGGACTCCGGCGCCATAGGTAAGCAAGAATAGACTGATCGTAATGCCCGGTAGATATTTCGCGGCGATCCAACCGGTCCCAATTTCTACACAGTTCCGCCCACTCTAAAACCGTAATAGAACCGTGACGCACCACTAACACGCCGGACTGTATGGGGTCAGACGCGCCCGGCACGTCTCGCGCCACACCAATATCTTCCGACGTTTCATCGAACGCTGCTTCCAGCGGTTTGAGCACCTCACAGTCCGGATCCAACCAAAGGCTTTCAGCATACGAACTTCGAATCAACCCTATAGGCTTCAACAATTCGGCAAAACGAGCCCGAACCCCGGGATATAAGATCTCACCCCGTGCACTGCACCAGGCCCGCCCTTTACGGCTCAAACCCATATCGACAAACACCACCGGCAATTGACTGTGGCGTCTGAGAGTGGAATACCACCACGGAAGTAACCATTCCTGCAAGACATCGCAACCTGTAACCACACAACGACCTTCATTGCGGAGTTCACTCCATCGTAACAAATTTTTCTCCATCTTTCCGCTAGCCGTCATTTTTTTTCGAGCACTTTTTCAATAAATATTTTTTGCACTGATATTAAAAGAGAGGGGCTTGCATCAACTTCTGTGTCTCTTATAATCCACGTAAGTGATCGGGGCGTAACATGCTTTCATCTCTATTTTTTAAAACAGCATCAATCATATCAATCATTTTTTGTTTGTCTTTCTGAAGAGTACCGGTGACAGGCAGATAGTTGGAAGCATGAGTGCCGACAAATTTGATATTATCGGCGGTAATATTCTCCAGTATCTGTTTCATTTCCTCCAGCGTTTCAAACGGATTCAATAATTCAAACTCTCCCTGCTGTACCTGACGGTATAAAACAGTTCCCGGCACAGGCGTCACAGTAAGAGCTGCCAGGTATTGAGGTTTCATTTCATTACAAATTTTTGCCGTGGCAAGAGCATGCGTCCTGGAAACTTCGCCTCTCCCAGCCAGCCCGAGGAGCACCATCGCGGAGAGATTGATTCCGGCTGCAACCAGATTTTGTCCGGCTTTCAGCATCTGTTTATCATCAACTCCCTTTCTCACCTTTTTCAGAAGTTCATTGTCTCCCGTTTCCACACCAAGATAAGCCTTGGTTAAACCGGCTTTTCGCAGTGTTTTTAATTCTTCCATGGGCTTGGATAAAGTGCTTTGCGGCCCGACATAACTTCCCACGTGGCGCAGCGACGGAAATGTTTGATAAAGTTCCTTAAGGATTGCCAGAAGAGTATCCGTTTCCAGAGCAATTGCGTCACCATCGCAAAGGAAAACTTTTTCCACATCGCCGTAGGAATCTCCGGCCATGGCAATATCTTCCACAATTTCGCCAAGAGACCGCTCTTTATATTTTTTGTCCTTATACATGCCGCAGAAAGTGCATTGATTATGAGAACAGCCGATAGTGCACTGCAAAAGATAGCTATTGGCTTCGCTGAATGGTCGGAATATGTTGCCTTCGTATCTCAATTATTTACCTTTCACTAAAAATATTAATTAATATCCTTTCTCTTTCAAAGACTAACGAGGCGGCCAGGAGGAGGCAACGAGGCGTATTAATAATACGTTGAGAAAACTTACGACCCCGGCCTGCGCCGGGGCAGGCTGTGCCAACAAAGTTAGCCGAAAAAATCGCCTTGGTCTACTCTGAAAGGAGGCGTTCCGCACCAACTGTCACAACCGTCGCCTTGATTACTCCCGCTGGCTCGTGAGTAAAAATAACCATGAACGGTATCTGCCCGTTGGGCATAATTTTATCGTTGGAATTATTAAGACCTTCCGGACGCGAGAGTTTCATGAATATTTCTTCTTCCGATAAGTTCGTAAGTTCATCATCGGTCAGGATATTGCCGGCATAACTGGTGTGTTCGCCTAAAACCACAGAATAGGCATCGAGAATATCGCCTTTTATTAATATCCGCGAGATCGGATATTCCGCACGATTTACAGCAGTGCCTTCTACAACACCGATAGGCCCCAAAATATAATTATTTACCACTCTATGCCGTACGTCTTGAAGTTTAACCATCTGGGGAACAGCAATTTCCGGACGAGCCGGTTCTGAAATTCCGATATATACTAAAACATTTTTAATAATCTGTTCACCGGATTGCGGGAAAATAAAGAAGATTGCGACAGAGATTATCAGAATGATAAAAACAGAGCCAACGGCAACCTTCCAGTTTTTTCCGGAACTCTTTGAAGATGAGATTTCTTTTTGTTCAACTTCTTCTTGTTCCATGCTGATATCTTCATCCCGCTTTCTTTCTGTATTCAGATTTATCTCTTCATCAAAATATTTTTTTGTCTCTATTGTCTTATCAAAGGAATGTAACCCTTCCACATCGCGATAGAAAATATGCGGGGTTTCTGTCTTTGATTCGGTCTTTGCAGCGGTTTGGGATTCCGATTCTTTTATTGATCTGACCGGCTCCGGTGACAAATCCGCATCCTTTTTCAGCAGAGGATTTTCCTGAAAATAAACGTGCCCGCAGCGGCTGCACTTGAGCCACACGCCGCTCCCCTGCATTAAAGAGTCATCAAATCTGAATTTTGTCCGGCATTGCCTGCACTGAATTACCATTCCTTATCCTTTTTTTTAGTGATTAATTATATAGACATCGGGAAAAAAACGGAACTGTTCGTTAAAGTCCAATCCATAACCGACCACAAAGCCGTCATCAATCGTAAAACCGACATAGTCCGCTTCAAAGGTTACTTTTCTTCTTTTTCGCTTATCAAGGAAAACACAGATTTTCAGCGAATTCGGACTTCTTTCCTTCAACCAGTTAACAAGATATTGCAGCGTCAAACCGGTATCAACAATGTCTTCGACTATCAAAATATCCCGGCCTTTAATTGAAGTTTCAATATCTTTCGTCATCACCACTTTACCGGAACTTTCAGAGCTTGCGCCATAACTTGCTACCCTGACAAAATCGACCTTACAAGGGACGCTTATTTCCCGAACCAAATCAGCCATAAAAATGAACGCACCCTTCAGAATGCCGATCACGACCAATTCACGTCCTGCATAATCTTTAGATATTTGAGAAGCCATTTCTTTCACCCGTTTTTGAATTTCATCACGGGAGAAAAGGATTTGTTTTGATATTTGATTCATTTATAAAGCCCCTAAATTAATAATATCTCTTTGGAAACTTACTCACAACATTTCTAAATAAACGATTACGCCGACAATCCCGATGAATCGGGACCAACAAAAATAGCGCTTTGATTTAGAATTGGTTTACACTAGCCAAAGTGATTATAGTATGTCAATAAAAAATTAACGCCCTCTCTCATACGTGGCAACAAAATTTTCAATATTCGACCAGATCATCATTTCCGCCTCATCAATTTCCTCAGTATTTTTAAATGACGAAGACAGGCTCAAAAAAATGGCATTCAGCGGCGATACTTCCCGGCCAAACCTGGCGTAGTCAATATAACTGATCATGTATTGAGAACCGTCAAAATAATATTTACCTAATCGGTTTGTTTCCAGCGAACGAAACGGCCAGGTAATTTTCCAGTTAAAATATTCCAATACAATATTTTTCAAAGACACATTATCGAATGCTTCCGGTTTAAGTTCACCGCCGATCCTATCGGCAATTAAACGGAAATACTGGATAACCAGATCAATATCCGTCAAAACGAGGCCGTATAAGTACCAATCATCGAATATTTTTATCAGAATTTCACATTGAGACTGCGGAATAAAATGATGGCTGGGACAAAAATGACCGGCACAAAGTTCCTGCCCGTAAAATGAGACATCGCGCATATCACATCCTTGATTTTGTTCGGGGTGTAAAAGGCAACCCACCTTCTTTTCCTCGTTGTCCAGAAAACCAAGGTATTCGCAACAATAAATTACTTCATACCTTTTATTAAAATCTTCGGCAGCCAGCGTTTCTTTAGCGTATAACGCAACATCGTCCGGTTTTTTTACCAGTTCGTGAAAACGTTTGGTACGCAAGCGCAACCGCTGTTCTAGCGATGATCGGGAACTGTCCACATAATTGTACAGGCCGCAGCAAGCGCCACATGATTTGCCTTTATCCGGTTGACAAAGGACGATAAATTTTGAATCGGACATTTTTATTACCCGGTATTATTTGAAAGAGTTAAAGCCGATTTACTCAAAAACAATGGTTTTTGATCCATAAACGAGAATTCTATGTTCCAGATGCAGGCGCAGAGCCCTCGCCAGCACAATTCTTTCAAGATCTTTGCTTTTTGTCTGAATATCGGCAATAGCGTCACGGTGACTAATTTTGATAACATCCTGCGCTATAATCGGCCCTTCATCCAGTTGCTCTGTCACGTAATGGCCGGTCGCGCCGATAATTTTCACGCCGCGGTCATAGGCCTGCTGATAGGGATTTCCACCGGCAAATGCCGGTAAAAAGGAATGATGGATATTGATTATTTTATTAGGATAATGCTCAAGAAATCTTTCACTCAGAACCTGCATGTAACGCGCCAGAACAACCAGATCAATATTCATCTCCCGCAGGAGTTTCAATTCATTGGACTCATACTGTTTTTTATTTTCCGGTGTGATGGGAAAGTGGAAAAATTTAAGACCAAATTGCTCCACTAAATCGCGGGCATCAGTATGGTTACTTATTACCACTTCAATTTTCGCCGCTAATTCTCCCATATGACGGCGTAGAATAAGATCGTGCAGACAATGCAGATGACGGGAAACAAAAATCGCCATCCGCGGTGTGTAATCCGTAAAATGCAAATCCCATTTCATTTTAAATTGTTTAGCCAAAGGCATGAAAGAAGCGGCAATTTCTTCACGCTTCAGAGCAAAACCATCGAGTTCCCATTCAATCCGCATAAAGAAAAGTTTGTCTGTTTTGGATGTATGCTGATCGGCATGGATAATATTGCCGTTGTGACGAAAAATAAAATCGGATATTTTGGCAACAATTCCCCTCTTATCGGCACAGGACAAAAGCAAAATGGCATTGACATCACTCATAAAACGGCTTTACCTTAGTTGTTTTTTTACTTGTAGTACGGTATTAAAACATTATTACTGAATTTCCGCATATATTGTTGTTAATTCGCAGTAACAACATTTCACCCTCCCTTGTATGTTCAACCATGATCTTATGGCGCATGTAAACAACTTATAGTAGATGGTATAGAAGTTTACGGTTGTGGCAGGCCGAACCCTCCCGGAGACAAGAGCTCGTGATTGAGCGAGGGTCGTCACAACCTTCTCCAGATTAACCCGGACAGTTGCCAGGGACCAATAAGGATCCCGAATCTTTTGCAAGGAAGGGAGTA
>LNQE01000957.1_pt1 | contig 18262 bp, 15 predicted proteins | sample 603111 | NCBI WGS metagenome assembly LNQE01 (sample SAMN04260313, study PRJNA301899) | hydrocarbon metagenome | isolation source: hydrocarbon-contaminated ditch | place: Germany: Bremen | collected 1998
AACGATAACGACAAAAGGATAAGAAACTCTCTTCACAAAAAATCCTCCTTTTCAACAAAGCATTTAAAACTCTTACATTTTTTTGATTTATATATGATAAAAAATTAAAAGTAAATATAAAATTTCTATATTGGAAATATTCATTTTTTACCACACATATGTAGTATTAAATAAATTATTTCAATATCTTAAATTTTTTACTGAATGTTTCAATAAATCTTTAAAATAACTACTTTTCCCTGTGGATGACGTGAACAGAGGTCGCTTTGAATGAAGCAAGTACCGTACATCCTTGAATTATTCCTAAATCTTCACAGGAAGTTAAAGTAATATAAGCAATTAAAGGAAAACCACAATCAAGAGTCAACTTGTTAAAAAATCCCTGTCGGATAATTTTGGATACTTTTGCCTCAAAAATATTGCGTGCGCTGCTTTTACCTGAACTTTGGTTTAATACGGTAATATTTTCCGGCCTTAAACAACAAAATACTTTTTGACCTGCGAAATAATCGCCTATTGCTTCTATTTCTTTTCCGTTAACCAAAACAACGATATTCCCTTTTGAGCAATTTTTTACTGTGCCTTCCAGTATCGTTTCGGTTCCAACGAAATTAGCCACAAATTCAGAATCCGGATGATTGAATACTTCAGCTGTTGTGCCGGACTGTGCTATTTCCCCCTTATTCATAACACTGACATCCTGTGCCAGACGCAGCGTCTCTTCCCGATCATGCAGTGCCAGCACTGCCGTAATTTTTGTTTCATCGAGTGTGTTCTTCAAATCATCAATAATATTTTCCCGCGATGGTGGATCAAGTGAATTAAAAGCTTCATCAAGCAGGATAATCTGCGGCTTGATGGCAAAAGCGCGAGCCAGTGAAACTCTTTTTGCTTCCCCTCCGGAAAGCGCCCGGGCTGATCTTTTTTCCAAATGACTTATTCCAAAATATTCCAGAGCTTTTTGAACTCTGGCTTTTATTTCATCTTTACTAATTTTACGGAACTTCAATCCCAGTGCAACATTTTCAAAAACATTGCTGTTCAAAAGCAGCGGTTCCTGAAAAACAACGGATACATTACGGCGCAACATTGCCAGATCAGCCCTGCTTTCAAGCGGCATTCCCTGAAAATAAAGTTTCCCCTGCTCCGGTTTTAATAAACCCGCCAGCATCAAAAGCAAAGTTGATTTGCCTGCACCGTTCGGTCCGATTAGCGCCAGAATCCTTCCCTGCCGCACAGCCAATTCAGGAATATCCAATACGGTCACGCCGCCCCGATACAAAATTATATTTTCTATTTTCATTAGAGTTTCTTGCTTCATCGGAGATGCTGCCTTTGCTGTATCTGCGTGAGCAGGTAATTAACAATGAAAGAAAGTAAGAGAAGAATAATGCCCAGAGCAATGGCAACATCAAAGTTCCCTTTGCCGGTTTCCATAACGGTTGCAGTGGTAAGCACACGTGAGTATCCCTTAATGTTACCGCCGACCATGATGGAAGCTCCGACTTCGGAAATTACACCCCCGAAACCGGCCATGACCGCCGCCAGTAACGGCAGACGCGCCTCTTTAATCAACACCCACACCATCTGTAAACGGCTTGCTCCCAGCGAAAGAATCTGCAGGCGCAGATTTGGCGACAGATTTTGAATCGAGGCCAGCGATATACCCATGACAATCGGCGTGGCGATTATTGCCTGGGCAATAATAATTGCGGTAGGAGTGTAAAGAATTTCCAGAAAACCGAATGGCCCGTTGCGCCAGATAAGAATTGTTACAAACAAACCGACGACTACCGGCGGCAGGCCCATACCTGTGTTGATTAAACTGATGACTAATCTTTTTCCATAAAAATTATTCAAAGCAACGGCAGTGCCGATGGAAACACCGATGAAAAGACTGATCAGCGTGGCTGTCCCTGATATTTTCAAAGACAGCCACGTTATTCCCAATACTTCAGGATCAAAACTAACAATTAACTCAAAAGCCTTTACTATCCCCTGAATAATTAGTTCCACAAAACACCTTTAAATTCCCTGCCCCTTGTGGGAGGGGATTAAGGGGAAGGGGAAATTTTTTGGCCTTCACCCTCGCCCTAACTGTCTCCCCCGGCATGCGCCAGGCATCGCATAGAGGGAGAGTTAATTGGAGTTTCCTCGACATTATTTCCCTAAGTCTTCCACTTTTTTACCGGCATCGGGGAAGAATAATGGAGACCCGTATTTATCAACACCGAATTTTTTGATGATTTCCTGTGTTTTTTTCGAAACCATAAAATTGGCAAAAGCCTTTGCTCCTTCAGCGTTGGCTTTGGGCCACTTGGCGCTGTTGACTTCTATTACATGATAAATATTCAGCAGTGCCGCATCACCTTCTACCAGTATATCCAATCCCAGAGTTTTCTTCAAAGCCAGATACGTTCCACGATCGGCCAGTGTGTATCCTTTCTTCTCTGCGGCAACACTTAATGTTTGTCCCATACCCAATCCGGTTTCCTGATACCATTTCTGTCCTGCCGGAGTTACTTCCGCTTTTTTCCATAAAGTCTTTTCTTTAGCATGCGTTCCCGAATTATCGCCGCGCGACAAAAACAAACCTTCTGCCTTGGCGATCATTTTAAATGCTTCCGCAGAAGATTTTACACCTTTGATCTTAGCGGGATCTGCACTTGGACCGACAATGATGAAATCATTATGCATAACCAACTGACGGTTTACTCCATATCCTTCTTCAACAAATTTCTTTTCCGCATCCGGCGAATGAACCAGCATGACATCGGCTTCGCCTTTCTCTCCCATCTTCATAGCCTGACCGGATCCAACCGCAATTGTTTTGACAAAATAACCTGTCTTCTTCTCAAAGATAGGAATCAAAACATCAAGCAGTCCTGTATCCTGAGTGCTGGTGGTTGTCGCCAGAATAATATTCTTCTGTTTTGGTGCGGCTTTCGCGGCAAAAACATTTGATGCACCAAAAGCAAAAAGTAAAGCTGCTATCATTAACGTTATTATTACTTTGCTGTTCCTAAAAACTCTCATGACATTTCTCCTTTATATAAAATATTTTTCTATTTCTTTTGTATTTTCTGCCACTCAACCGAGTTGGGGAAGAAAAGCGGTGAACCGTATTTATCCTTGCCGAAATCGCGGATAATCAACTGGCCTTTCTTAGGAGAAGTCAGCCATTTAACAAAGGTCTTGGTATCCTTAGTATTGATCTTAGAGCACTTTTCCTTGTTAACAGGTATCAGAGAAATAAAATTCAAAAGAGCCTCGTCTCCTTCAACCAGTATGGCCAGTTTAATCTTATCTTTTAATGAAAGATAAGTTGCCCGATCAATAACCGTGTAGGCTTCTTTTTGATCTGTATATTTCAGTGTTGGAGCATTGCCTTCCGCACCCTTTTCATAAACTATATACCATGAACCGGCAGGCTTTATTCCGGCTTTTGTCCAAAGTTCCATCTCCGCCACATGTGTTCCTGATTTATCCCCACGGCTGATAAACAGCGCGCTGCCGTCCATAATCTTCTTTAAAGCTTCCGTTACCGTTTTTATCCCTTTAATTCCCGCCGGATCGGCTGCCGGTCCGACAATCACAAAATCATTGTACATAAGAGGGATTCTCTCTGTGCCGAAACCATCGGCAATGAATTTTTCTTCCAGAGATTTAGCGTGAACCAGAACAAGATCAATATTGCATTTCGTGGCAATATTGAGAGCTGCTCCGGTTCCCGCACCCACGTGACGAACACGGATCCCCGTCTCTTTTTCAAACTGATCTTCCAGAGCGCTGACAATTCCTGCGTCAATCGGACCAATCGTACTGGATAAGAATATAAATTTATCACCGCTTGCACCCAGTGCCATAGACGACCAGACAAAAATAAGCAAAACTGCCAATTTCCCGATAAATATTTTCATTATTAATCCTCCTTATCTTTTAATGCTCATACAATTATTAGAGATAATCAGTTTATCTCAGCGACATTGCATGTCATAAATGATATAATAATTAAATTCAAGCGAATAATGATAGATGATAATTATTTCATAAACAGAAAAGCGATGACAAATTTATTGACCTTACCCTGCAATTTGGGTATTGATACAAAATTAATTTATCAACCAAAATATTCAAAATTTCTCGCGTGCTAAAGTAACGGTTAGAAAGGAGATTGTAAAATGAGTATGGAAGTAAAAGCACCCATGACCGGAAAAATCGTCAGTATCGTTGTTAATGTGGGAGATCAGGTCAAGGCTGACGATGAAGTCGTCATTATGGATGCCATGAAAATGGAAATCCCCATATATGCTCCCGATGATGGAACAGTTAAGAAAATAAATGTTAAGGAAGGTGATTCTGTAAAAACGGACCAGGTTTTGGTAATACTTGATTAGAGAAACTTCTGTCTCTCAATTGCTGGAATCTGTTAAACCTTAATAATTTTTTTGCCGAAGTGATAATTAACCGAGATGCCACCACGGTTTAGGCTTTTTTCGGTATACTGCAAATTTTCATTCGACTTGAGCATCAAAAACCTCTGTTACTTGGCGTCCTTAATCAGCATTGTTGCCGGATCAAGAATCAAATCATTTTGCGCTGATTCAACTGATTTCCCTTTAAGTGATTTAATATATATTTCATCGCCTTTTGCCGCCAATTGAACGAGAACATCGAACAAATCCGCTATGTGGAGAAAGGAAAGAGGCAGTCCGTTTTCCTGCGGTGGTTCATGGCGATGAGTATGGACAGTAAACCATATTCGCATGGAATATTTTTCAGCCAACTCCTTCAATCGTACAAGCTGGCCTCGTCCCGCGTCATCAAACTTGAATCCGTCAATAATAATCGTATGCGGCTTGAAGATGTTCTGTTCCATTAAATCAGTCAGACGTTCTTCCAACTTTGGAGCACTGAATCCTTCCACTTTAAACGTCATGATAAAACGATAAGGCTGAATTTTATCCCAGTACTCGTTTACTTCAGCAATACTGAATTTTTCTGCAATGTCACGAAAAATTTCCTGATACCACAAATCAACCTTACTGACCGCGTCGTTGAGGCTTACATGCAGGATGGAATTTTCACGCAGCATCATATTTAAAGCCAGTTGTACAAGAAAAGCGGTCTTCCCAACACCCGCGTGAGCCAGCACCGCTCCGAAACCTCCGAGAGGTAAAATATCTTCATTTTCATAACCAAGACTGACAAGCGGATTGCGATAAAGCATTTCCTTTTTTATCATGATAATATCCTTATACGTTAAATGGATAATATTATTTTCCCTTTTCAGGGAACTGTTGTTTATTAACATCTTTTTAATTTATTAAGCGGCCGATTTTTTATTCTGAGCCACTTCCAGAGCTATCTTGTCCGCGATTGATTGCGGTACCTGTCGATATATCGCAAACTCCATAGTAAACTGCGCCTTCCCTTGCGTAGCCGAACGTAGAATAGTCGAAAATCCGAACATTTCCGCCAGAGGAATCTGCGCTTCAATCACACACATGACATCCTCGTCCTGAGAGCCGATAATCATACCGCGACGCTGATTCAAAAGTCCCATAACCGAACCCTGAAACTCCGTTGGAGTTTCTACAACAACTTTCATTATCGGTTCATGAATAACCGGTTTAGCCCTTAGATATGCTTCCTTGAACGCGCCTCGTGCTGCCGCTTGAAAGGCCATATCCGAAGAATCCACCGCGTGGGATGCGCCGTCATTAATAACAACCTTCACGCCTGTAACCGGAAATTCCAGTTTCGGGCCCTTAGCCATGCTTTGTTTAAAACCTTTTTCGCAGGCGGAAATATATTGTGTGGGAATCGAACCACCGAATATTTTATTTTCAAAAACAAATTCGGCATCGGAAATCGGTTCCAGATAACCGGCCACACGGCCGAACTGTCCCGCGCCGCCTGTCTGTTTCTTATGAGTGTAATTGAAATCAGCGCGCTGTGTAATCGTTTCGCGGTAGGCGACACGAGGATTGCCTGTCGTAACATCAGCACCGTATTCACGCCGCATTCTTTCCACGTAAATATCCAGATGCAGTTCGCCCATACCTTCAATAATTGTGTCGCCGGTTTCGTTATCAACAAAAGTCTTGAAAGTCGGATCTTCCTTGGCAAATCTGTTCAGGGCTTTGGCCATGGCGATTTGCGATTTATTATCTTTGGGCACAATCGCCAGCGAGATAACCGGTTTGGGAACATACATCGAAATCATCGTCAGATTAATTTCCGGAGAAGTGAAAGTATCTCCCGAAGAACATTCGATTCCGAATAAAGCGCCAATATAGCCGGCTCGCAGAGACTCGACATCTTCCATCTGATCGGCATGCATGCGCACCAGACGGCCAACCTTCACTTTTTTACCGGTGCGGACATTGACTATTGTGGCACCTTTTTCCAGTGTTCCCTGGTAAACGCGAATATAGGTCAACTGCCCGTACTGACCGTCTTCCAGCTTAAAAACCAGAGCAACAATAGGTTTTTGGGGATCGTTGCTGAGCACAACCTTTTCTTCATTCTTGTCCATATCAATAGCTTCATTTTCTATTTCGGATGGACAGGGAAGAAGACTGTTCACGCCATCGAGCATCGGCTGAACACCCTTATTCTTATAAGCCGAACCCATGTAAACGGGAGTTATTTCTCTTTGTAAGGTTCCTCGGCGCAGAGCTGAATAAATCATTTCTGAGGATATTTCGCTTTCATTCAATATTGCATCGGTAAGTTCATCGGAGAAAAGTGATGCAGCGTCAATTAATTCTTCTCTTTTCGCTTTGGCTTCTTCCAGAAGATGAGAAGGAATTTCCACCTCGCGTACAATCTCGCCATTGTCGCCATCGAAATAAAGCGCCTTCATGCCGACCAGATCAACCACACCCTGCACATCATTTTCCAGACCAATGGGAATCTGCATAGCCACAGCGTTATGACCCAGCTTTGACTTTAACTGGCTGATGACACGGAAAGGATTGGCGCCGCTGCGGTCACACTTATTGATAAAAGCAATGCAGGGAACTTTGTATCTTTTCATCTGTCGATCAACCGTTATAGACTGCGACTGAACACCGCCAACGGCACACAAAACCAGAATGGCTCCGTCCAGAACACGAAGAGAGCGTTCCACCTCGATGGTGAAATCGACGTGACCCGGGGTATCGATTATATTTACTTCATAACCTTTCCACTCGCAATATGTCGCCGCCGAGGCGATAGTGATTCCTCGCTCCTTTTCCAGTTCCATTGAGTCCATTGTCGCGCCGACACCGTCTTTACCTTTGACATCATGAATGGCATGAATTCTTTTAGTGTAATAAAGAATTCTTTCGGTAAGCGTAGTCTTACCGGAATCGATATGAGCGCTTATGCCGATATTACGAATTTTTTGATCTTCAATTTTCATTAGCTTGTTCCTTTTTTATTGCCTAAATAATCTCATTCGCTTCCGGGACAATTCTGACACCAATACTAATGCCCTTTGCTTTTGGCATTGGAGTCTCATTAAAACAGAAAACCCCACACTTGTAAGAATCTCTGCAAGATGGGGATCCGTTATAAACAAGAGTTTTGCGAAGGGCGGTTAATACATGTTGCTGATTAATATGTCAAGTTATTATTTTTTATATAAAAACCGTAATGAAATCACTTTTTCATAGTTAAACATGTTGTTTACATATTAACATTAACCAAACGATATATAAAGTAGTTTTGATGTTCGGCCAGATAATGCCCGTGCTTTATCGTACTATAATAATACTTTTCCTAACAATTCGGTTGAAAAACATTAATTCTTCAGAGCAAGATATTATGAAGTTTAGCAACATCGCTGGATGGGTGCCGTGTCATTAATCCCATTCGCTTCGCTCAGGGATAGTTCGGCTTACTCTTCAAACTGCATCCCGACTCGTCGGGATTCGTTTTACCACGGCGCTAAGCGCCTGGTATAATTCGTCCGGCAAGCTTCAGTTCACTTTGTTTCCGAAGCTTGGGTCTCATTATCAGAGAGCCTCACTAAAAAGCACTCCGTCATGATTTCTCATCTACGAAGTGCTTTTTTAAATTTTCAGTTTAATCTAGATGGGTTTTACGTTTGTTGCTTCGGGGCCTTTTTTGCCCTGAGTGATATCAAAACTTACCAGCTGACCTTCTTTTAATGTTTTGAAACCATCGGACTGAATTGCACTAAAATGCACAAATACATCGGCTCCACCTTCCTGTGAAATGAATCCGAAACCTTTGCTTTCATTGAACCACTTTACTTTACCTTCTGACACAGCTCTAATCCTCCTTTCTTAATATTTCAAAAGTCGAATCAACGCTATGGCAAAACTAAAAAAACCACCAAGACTATAAAGTACAGGTGGCTAACCTATGTGCTTCAAAACGTCTAAATTCAACTCTTTCCTTCGCATTCTTATTTCTAAATACAAAGTTGAGGTGACATTATGGCAATTTCAGGGAATAGTCAAGCCTTTTTGTACAGAAAACCGGAGGTAACAATTGATCACACAACATCATTTTACAATCATAGTTCACAAAATAACATAAATTTTACAGTCCCGATAACAGTTTATTTGACACCCAACCATTTTATTCTGAATTAAATTTATGCCTAATGTTTCATATCCTTCATATCATCTGTTGACTTTTCAGGCTTTGTTTTTTTCATGTCCGGTTTTCTCACCATCTTCCCGTGTTTTTTTATATTCCTTCCCATACATTTCTTATGCATATTCTTGAACTGTTCGTCGGTTAAAATAGTCCGCAAATCTTTCATGGCCTTCAACTTCTCCATATGCTGAGCCGTTTTTATATCTTCAATTTTTTTAGCAGCAGCACTTGCTCTGTCCAGATCAAAATCTTTTACTTCCATTATTTCCATAAGTTCCATTTCCGCAATCATCAAATCGGCTTTGAATCGAATCTGCTTCTTCTTTATTTCCCTGTGTATAGGCTTCATCTTTATCATCTGATCATCGGTAAGTCCCAGGTGACGCGCGTGTTCCATGCACATCATATCTCCTGCCATCATATCCATACCGCCCATCTCCATCATTTGTCCATGCCCTCCCCCGTGACCCTTCATGGGCATATCCATCATCTGTGAGAAAGCGGGCGTAATTAAAAATACTACGAATAACAATGAAAGTAATATCTTTTTCATATTTTCCTCCTGTTTTCTTGCTTTAACTTTTTTCGTCCAAATAATGAAAAAACATAGTTCCTATAATTATACAATTTTCTCCTTCAATTTCTTTACCGTTTCGGAAGCAACCTTTGATAACGAAGTTCCGTCACGTAAAAATGTATTCAATAATGTTATGGATTTATGTCCTCCTATTTTACCCAGTGTTGATAAGCAGGCATATATGACTTCCAAATGTTCTTTATCAGGGGCCGATTTGTATTTTAAAAAGCCAACCCTGCCTTTTACTAAATCTGTTGTTATGCTCAGAACTTCATTCTCCCAGTGCCCCTTTGGAATATCGGCAGCCCTTTCGATTGTCTTAATCAGGCGAGCAAGAAATTTTGCCTCATACATTGTTATGTCTTGTTTCTGCGCCAGCCTGGTCTTTATGAATAAACAAAGCTGATTAAATAATTCCGCAGATAATGATGAGTCGCGCTCTATGATAGTTGCAGCGTGATTTCTGACTTTTTCATCTTCATCGGTCAAAGCTTCTATTATGAGAGCCTCCGCATCTTTTTTATTTAATTTTATTGCTACATCAAGAGCTTTAGTCCTGATACTTGGATTCATATTTTTTGTATGTTTTTTTATCAAACTTATATCATCAGTTTGGCCTATATTCATAATTACCAGCAAAGCAATATTCAACATATTCAAGGATTGATTCTTTCCATCTAATATTTTTACAGACCATTGCTTAGCCAAATCAACTTTTCTAGACAACAGGTCGGTTGCGCCTTTCAAAATGACGGGATCTTTACATTTATCAAATACTGCTTCCAGTATTTTTATGCACATGAATGTCATCTTTGAGAGAATTTCATTCATTTCATCACGTATCGGCGCTTCGCCATTAATGTATTCCTCGACAAAGGCTTCTTCCGAACCTTCAAAGACAGAGTCAGGCAAGTTTAAATTTGCATTTAAATAACCATCTGTTTGAAATGGAGAACTATATAACGCTTTCACAATTTGATTAATGACCGACCATTCTTTCATCCTGATAAGCACTGGAACAATCGTGCGGAACGTAGCTACACCAGTCTCCATGTCTTCCATTGATGAAGCTTTTAATATCTTGTCTATATACTGATCTTTTTGAGATATTATCTCGACGGCCAACTTTTTGCATTTTATATTAAGCTGAAGTTTTTCGGGAAGCATATCGAAGGCGATGATTTCACGTTCGTATAATTTCTCAAACAACCCCGTAGCATCCGGTAATAGTTCTGAATCAATTCGCCTTGCCAATAAGTTGAGCACTGTTGACAAATACTTACATCTTTGCTGAAGAATCGTGTCATTTTGATTCAATTGAAGTTCATTTGTGCCAACGTCATAGACATCAAAGACTGCTTCCGCAACGGGTACAACCGTACCTGCCGGTAGTGAATCTACGATCATTTTTTCAAGTTCATTTGCTTCCAATGCCTGACCGAGATAATTTATAATTACATCACCGTTAACAATCAAATCCCCAAGCAAATCAGGACTATTAAGCGGTCTTATTACGTCATCTATAATCTGAATTTTCATCTGTTTGATTTTATCATCAGAAGCAAGACGAAACATTGGTATTACTTTCAGATCTTTTGCAAGACGGCGTAATATAATTGACACGCGCCACGGCAGTTTCCCCCTGGGAAGTACAATATCATCTTTAAAAATAGTTGTAACTTCGTTTATGCCCAGATCGACAAGAGATTTTGTCAAGTAGTCGCCAAGTTTTGAATAATCGGCAAGATCGGCAACCGGTTCACTCATTACGTCGATGAATGATTCAAAGTGCTCAGACGTAATTTGTTTTTTAATGACGAAACTGTTGAGACTTTTTCGTTCAAAATAATCTTTTAGTTTCGGAATATATAAATCTAAAATATCCGAATAAGCCATCTTTCGAATATTGAATGGCTCGTCAAGAATGCCGCTGATGTGAATATCATATTTTTCCTCAAACTCATGACAAGTTAGCATGATTTCGGAAGAATTGCCCAGGGTAGCCTTAAAAAAATCATATAGTCCCCGTTTTACTTCACGGGATACCGGATGATTTGAATCATAATACCCGCTTCTTGAAATGGCTTTTGTAAGGTCAATAACAAATTCGCAGGCGGTTTTTGCTCTGGCCAATTCTTCAGGTGTGAAGTCCCTTTTCCTATCACCCTTATAATGACTTTCAGTAATTGTCTCCATTTAATTTATTCCATTCCAAAAATTAATTAATATCAACACCATTACGACTATATTGTAATTTAACAATTCACCACCACTTTGAACTGACATAGATTATATTCTTTATCCGATAGTTTTGACTTGATATTTCCCGAAATCGATTTATTTCGTTCACGTAATATGTTTATCAAGCCACGCAATTACGTCTTTGAAAACTTCATCACTGTTAATCTCGTTGAGCATTTCGTGGCGGCCATCTTTATAAAACTTTACTTCCACATCTTCGATGTTTACCTTCTTGAAAGCGTTATAAACCTGACTAACTCCCTTTGTGTTCGCGCCTACCGGATCTTTTGCACCCGAGAAAATATAAATCGGCAGCTTCTTAGATATTTTTGCGATATTTTCTTTTTTATTGATATAGCCGATACCTTCCAGCATATCGCAGAAGAATCCTGCCGTAAAAACAGCACCACACCATGGATCTTTGATGTATTTGTCCACTTCGGCGCTGTCTCTGGAAAGCCAGTCATAGTCGGTTCGGTTGGGCTTGAAGGCACTGTTAAAATTACCGAACGAAAGTTTATTCATGATCTCACTTTTAGCTTTCTTCCCTTTAAGCTTTGCATCCATTTTCGCGATGAAGAGGCCAATTTTTCCGATTACGCCGGGATCACCGCCCGTGCCTGAAAGAACAAGCCCCGAAAGATCATCGGCGTAATGCATTGAGTAGTGGCGGGAAAGAAAGGAACCCATGCTGTGACCAAAAAGAACCACCGGTTTTCCCGGACATTCTTTTTGTATGATTCCGGTCAGAGTGTGCATGTCTTCTATGACTTTTCCCCAGCCATTTTCATCGGCAAAAAAGCCGATATCTTCCTGCGAGCCGGCAGTCTTTCCATGTCCCCGATGATCGTTAGCATATACAGCATATCCCCCTTGCGTCAGAGCTCCTGCAAAACGCTCATACCGGGCTGCGTGTTCAGCCATACCGTGAGCTATCTGAACTATACCGCGAACAGATGAAGCATCATCCGGCATCCATTTATAAGTGAATATATTTGTTCCATCTGATGTCTTAAAGGTGAAGGTTTCGCTTTTCATGTATATCCCTCCACTAAGATTTGTTTAGAAACTACTTGGCTTCGCACATATTATAATTCGACTTACAAATTTTATTGCGCTGCGCTTTTTAGAATTTGAGTCTCATTATTCTTCCAGTGATTTAATGATCAAATATGCAGTAGCCGTATTCGTTGCCAGTGGAATGTTATGAACATCGCATATACGCATCAGCATGAAAATATCGGGATCATGAGGGTGGTTTCCGAGAGGATCACGTAAGAATATTACCGCCTGAACTTTTCCGTCAACCACATCAGATGCAATCTGAGCATCACCGCCTAAAGGTCCTGAAGCTTTTTTTTCTATTTTTAACCCGGCTTTTTCTACATGACTGCCCGTCGAGCCTGTGGCAATTAAATTATATTTTTTAAGTATCTCTATATTATCTTTTACAAAGGCAACCATCTCCGCTTTTTTCCCATCATGTGCTATTATTGCTATTGTTTTCATTGTAACTCCTCTCATCCTTTCAACGATGATTAAATAAATGACATTTATGTGTTAATAGATATACCATAATTTTACACTTCCATTAATGATGAAAGCGTATTGATGAAAGCATCAGGCTTGATACTGATATCGCCAGTAAAAGGATAATCCATGGCGATAATTGTAAAAAGTGTAATGGCAATCATCGCTGCCAGCAATGATACCATGATAAGATGCGGAATAATGTTCTCAGTGCCAAACAACATAGCAAAAGTTATAGTAATAAAACTGCCGGTAATAAGAACAAAATATAGTATGGGATTAACACCCGTGCCGGCATAGACAATACGCTGTCGCCTCAGCTCAACCGCTTGATTAATTTTTTTTACCGATTCCGCTAAAAATATCTTCTGTGTTTCATTTTTTGGTTGAAGATTACCGTAGAGTTTCCATAATTCTGCCTGTGCCCTCTGCACGCTTGCACTTTTTTTGCCTTTCGCCATCATTTGCCATTCGTCGTCAATAATATCCTTCACGTAATTTGTCAGACCTATTTTCAGTTCAGCACGAATTTCTGCAGGAAATGGAGTTGAATCGAGATAAAGCGCCACGATGCAGTTAGCCTCATTAACTGTAACATCCTGTGCCTTATCGAAATCCTGCCAGGTAATGACCACCGTAAAAGCAATTAGAACAGCATAAATTACGCCGAGGGTGGCAAATATAAAACCGGCTATATCGTTATGAGGTTTGCATTTATAATGCGGGTAATGTCTTCGGATAACGAGCAGTCCGATTATCGATATGGCAACGTAAACAACAATCATAACAAGACAGAGCAATGACGACGGAATGTGCACAAGCAATGTCTGCATAAAAGGCATAATATTCTCCTGACAAGATTATGGAATTAATATCCGATTAATTCTTTTCTTTTACAGTTTTTCCAAGTTATATATGAATCTTGAGTTAATAATTTATTATATCTTCTATAGCAGCGTTGGCTATAACTCTAATAAATTCAATTGATAAGAAATCTTTTTACTGAGGATAAGTATAAGAATAACAGTCTTATGTGTCAAGAAAATACTGACTGAATACTGTAAACAGTACTATTTCGATTTTCCACTCGTTAATTTCTGAACATCCACAACATTTGGCGTGTCCGGACGGAATTGTTCTTTAAGAACTCTGTCCAAAGCTTTTTCCGTAATCGTTTTCGGAATGTCATCGACAATCTGAAAATAGGATGGAACAGAATTGCGTTCAAGTTTCTTCAAGCAAAGAGCATATAATGAATCCACATCTATTTTCTTGCCGGGGAAAGGCGCGACCGCAGCCACCAGATCGCTCTCTCCTGGCGCTCCCGATAATGCCGGAACTCCGTATACACAAACCTCGGAAACGCTTTCATGCTCCCCGATTATTTTCTCGACATAATCAGGCTGGATGAAATCACCCTGCCTGCGCAGCCCGCCGCCTTTACGGAAATCGAAGTATAGAAACCCTTTATCGTCTTTGTGGCAAATATCACCGCTACGCAGCCATCCTCCTTTTGTTTTCTCATCGGATTCCTTCTTTTTCCCGAAGTAATCAACCTTCGTCGGACGAAACGTCATCTTGCTGATGAGTTCTCCCTTGATAAATGGTCCAACCTCCTTATCGTTTTCATCAACTATTTTCATTCTGTACATCAGGAAGTTCGGTTTGCCAAATGATCCAACAGGTCCCTTTCCCGGAGGATTGTGTGCAAGACCACCTTCGACTGCTGCATACCATTCGTGTATTTTGACATTGAAACGTTTTTCAAAATCCTCCCAGATAGCTGCCGGTGTACCCGCACTAATCACAACGCGAACCGGATTGTCCGCATCATCGGGTTTCGGCGGTTCATTGTAAATTCCGGCCATCATTCCGCCCAGCGATGAAAAAGATGTGCAGCCATATTTACGACAAATATCCCATATCCGGCTCTTCGTAAACTTTTCTCCAATAACGGCGGTTATACCTTTGGACAGAGCCGGAAATACCGTCACAGACTGACAATTGCCATGCGTCATGGAAAGGCCGTTATACAAAATATCGTCGTCTTTATATTTGTAAATAATTTTCCCCAATAAAGCGGAGTCGCGTAATCGCTGCCCCCTGAGTATTACACCTTTGGGATCGCCGGTTGTTCCCGACGTATGAATTATTTGCATAGGGCGTTTTAAATTCATGGGCAGGGCTTTATCCGGCAGCGACCCGTTCTCTTTTTCCAATATTTCATTTAATACCGGATATGCAGAATCAACCGGAATTCTGTGATGCTTTTTATAAGTAACCCCGATAACCGGAACATCTTTAATGTCATTTTCAATTTCCTTGATATTACCGATGAATTCATCAGAAATGATAATTCCTTTGCTTTTTGTATTCTTTATTTGAAAGGACAGTTTGGCGCCTCTCGATCGGGGATCGATAGGAACCACAATAGCTCCAATGGAAAGCGCTGCTGAAAGGCAATATATGAACTCCGGATGATTTCTCATCACAACGGCAAAGGTATCCCCCTCCCCTATTCCTTTTTTAATGAGAGAGCGTGATATCCTGTTAGTATTTTCAAAAAGTCCGGCGTAAGTAATACGCTCGTCACTGCCATCATCATTGACAATAATTAAAGCCGTCTTATCCGGTTCCTTAATCTTCAGCCACAGTGATTTAAACAAAGGAAATTCTTTAAATTCATTGGACATATTTTTCTCTCTCATTTTATTGTTATTAAAATTAATAAATAAGACTTCTCACATACGTTCGAAGTGACATAGCGTCGCGTCAATCAAGTAATGTCATTTCGACCGCAGGGAGAAATCTAAGATTTCTCAGTCGTGAATACTCCTTCGAAATGACAATAGCGTTACTCAAGACGCTTTTACTTTGCCGGCGCCTCCAGTATGTGAATGCACATAGCCGCTTCCTCAACGCCTATATTACCTCCACCATTTTCGGCTAATCCCAAACGAGCTCCTTCTACTTGTCTTTTCCCCGCGTCACCCCTTAATTGGGTTACGATTTCGTGAATCTGTGAGAGCCCGGATGCGCCAATCGGATGACCTTTACACTCCAGACCTCCACTTGTATTAATAGGTTTTGCGCCTCCTAATTTTGTTGCTCCGGATTCAGCATAAGGACCTCCTTCGCCCATGGGACAAAATCCCATAGACTCCGTCTGATGCAACTCTCCCCATGCCGTGGCATCATGAACCTCGGCCAAACTGATATCTTTCGGACCGATTCCTGCCATATCATAAGCCTTTTTTGCCAGGCGTTCGCCGATATCCGGATCATCAATATCTCTGTCTCTACCCGTTCCCATTACAGAGGCCAGGATTTTAACCGGCCTGGCGTTCTTTAATTTTTTTAAATAACGCTCTGAGCAAACAAGGACAGCTGCCGCACCATCACCCACCGGAGCGCACATTGCTCTCGTTAAAGGATAGGAAATCGGTCTATCTGCCAAAACTTCTTCAACTGTCATGTTTGTTTGGTACTGAGCAAGAGGATTGAGAGAAGCGTGCCAGTGATTCTTGGCGCAAACAATAGCCATCTGGCGTTGTGTGGAACCAAAACGTGACATGTGCCAACGGGCACCCATCGCATAGGCATCCATAAAGACACTGTGTCCCTCTCCGGGAGCGGGTTGTCCTTCGGGTATTTCAATGTGCACGCGTCTGGTAAGTTCTTCATACAGCTTCAGCTGTTCTTCATATCCCTCCGTATCCATACAGTACGCATAAGCCCCCAGTGACAAGGCTTTATCGGGATTAGATATCTTTTCCGAACCGATAGCCAGAGCCACATCATACATTCCTGCACGTACACCTGTATATGCCAGATGCAACGCGGTAGAGCCGCCGGCACAAGCATTTTCAACATTGGTCACGGGAATATTGCCAATTCCCATACTCCTTAAAACGACTTCACCTCTGATAGAATGCTGACTGGAAAAAAGTCCCCAAAAGGTATTGGAAAAATAAGCTGTTTCGATATCTTCTTTGGCTAACCCGGCGTCTTTCAAAACCAGATCGACAGCTTCATGGGCCATGCCCCGGACAGTCTTATCGGGATATTTGTTGAACCTGATCATGCCCACACCAATGACATACACATTATCCATCTTTACATCTCCTTATTAAAATATTACCGTTGTCTCTCCGATCAGGAAAGACAGCGGCAATAAAATATTTCTTCAACTTCTAAACTCAAAACAAAACCGAATTAGCTCTTTCTATTACTCTACACTTTAAAGTCCGTGCTCAGATGATGTTCAAAAAGAGCAAGCCGGTTGATCTGGTTTGTACCTTCATATATCTGTGTTAACCGCGCATCGCGCCACGCACGCTCAACGCCGTGTGCATGCAGATAACCGTGATCGCCCATGAGTTCCATCGCCTGATTGCACACCTTAAACGCAGTGTCGGAGGCGAATACTTTGGCCGAAGCCGAGGCCGACTGATAACAACGAAACTGTTTACAACTGTGCCAGATCATGGAACGCGCCGCCCAGAGACTCATCGCCATATCCGCCAACTCCAGTTGTACATCCTGATATTCAATGAGATGTTTCGGTCCCAGATATGTTTTTCTGCAGAACTCCAGACAACGTTCAAAAGCTCCGCGTCCGTGTCCGAGAGCCATTGCTCCGACAACCGGCCGCGAATAGTTAAGCACGTTACGGTTAATAGCCCAGCCTGATCGAAGCTTCCCGACAACATTCTTATTGGGGATGAACACGTTATCGAAGATAAGTTCCGAAGCGTCTGATGCCCGCTGTCCCAATTTTCGTTCGCTTCTTCCAACAGAGAATCCCTGCATTCCTCTTTCAACTAAAAAACATGTCCATGATTCAATGCCTTCATTCTCCAGCTTTGCAAATACGGTTACTTTATCTGCAATGGCTCCGTCTGAAATAAAACATTTTCGTCCATTGAGAATGTAACCTCCTTTTTCAGGCGCGTGCTTTGCTGTGGTGACAAGTTTCGCCAACGCTCCTCCCTCAGTTTCTTCCACATCGGACCCGGCACCGGGTTCGGTTATGGCAAAAGCCATGCAGTCCGGCCTGCCCAATATGTAGGATTTCAGATAAAAAGGAATCATTTGTCCCAGTATATTTCTTAAACTGCCCGAAAGCAGAAGCGGTGCGACACCCAGATTATGCGCCAGAAGAAGAAGCGTCAATCCTCCGCACTCCGTCGCAAATTCTTCACCGATAACCGCCAGTTGAAACACCGTGTTTCTATAATACGGAAGTATGCTGGCTGTACCCAGCGGCGGTGTCAGAAGCATCGTCTGAAA
>LNQE01000876.1_pt1 | contig 18241 bp, 14 predicted proteins | sample 603111 | NCBI WGS metagenome assembly LNQE01 (sample SAMN04260313, study PRJNA301899) | hydrocarbon metagenome | isolation source: hydrocarbon-contaminated ditch | place: Germany: Bremen | collected 1998
CGAATTCCCCCCGCCGATGACGCCCACATGTCCACGCGCCAGTTGTTCGCCTCTCATGTTGAAGGCTTTCAGAAACTGAATGGAAGGATAGATGCCGCTGACATCTTCATGCGCAAGATCAAGGCGCATGCTCTCATGCGCGCCGAAGGCCAGAAAGACCGCATCATATTTTTCGACAAAAAGGTCATGAATGGTAATGTTTTTTCCCAGGACGCAGCCATATTCCATTTTGATGTTCTTATTCAAAAGAGTTTTAATTTCCTTCTCGACAATATCCCTGGGCAATCTGTAGGCGGGAAGCGAGCAGGAAAGCATGCCGCCGGGTCTGTCTTCCGCCTCGAAAATAGTTACACCGTATCCCAGCAGAGAAAGGTCATGGGCAGCGGTGATACCCGCAGGGCCGGCACCGATTACGGCCACCTTTTGTTTCTTCTTTTTCGCAATGACGGGTTTATAGACCCAAGGCTGCACCCGGTCCGTCACAAATCGTTTAAGGGCACGAATAGCGACGGCCTCCCCTCCGCTCACGCCCAGGTTGCAGCGACTTTCGCACTTACGGTCGCAGACCCGGGAACTCACGGATGGAAACGGATTGGCAGAGCGGATGACCCGGTAAGCCTCCTCGTAATCACCTTTCTCAATCATGGCAATATATCGCCATGGTTCAGTATCCACGGGACAGGCGGCCTGACAGGGAGCTCCCGTCAACTGCTTGCAGATAAAAGCATCACACCGCTTGTCGGAAATGTGCCTTTCGTATTCTTCGCGGAAATACTTAAGAGTACTGAGAACCGGATTGGATGCAGTCTGGCCGAGACCGCACATGGTTGTATCTTTCACTGTTTGTGCCAGCTCCTCCAGAAGAACCATGTGTTCCGGTGTACCCTTGCCAAGCGTGATGTCTTCAAGAATTTCATACATCCTCTGCGTTCCTTTACGGCAGGTGAAACATTTGCCACAGGACTCGTCTTTAAGAAAATTCATAAAATATTTGGCAACGTCCACCATGCAGGTGTTCTGGTCCATAACAATCATGCCACCCGATCCCATGATGGATCCGACCTTTGCCAGGCTGTCGTAATCGATGCGTAGATCAAACATGGAAGATGGAATACATCCGCCGGAAGGCCCTCCCGTCTGGATGGCCTTGATTTTCGCCGCGCCTGAGGGTCCGCCGCCGATCTCATAGACGACTTTACTAATGGTGGTTCCAAGGGGAACCTCGACTAGTCCGGTATTTTTTATTTTGCCAACCAGGGAGAATATCTTCGTTCCCGCGTTGTTCTCCGCACCGATCTTTAAATAAGCGTCTGCACCGTGATTGATAATGTAGGGTACATTCGCCAACGTTTCGACATTGTTGATGCAGGTGGGATAGCCAAAAAGTCCTTTGGCGATCGGGTACGGAGGACGCTGACGCGGTTCACCCATGTACCCTTCAATGGATTTGATCAGTGCGGTTTCCTCTCCGCAGACAAATGCGCCGGCCCCGTGAAAAATTTCTATATCGAAATCGACACCCTGCCCCAGAATATTTTTGCCCAGCAAACCCAGGCGGGTGGCTTCCTTAATGGCAATGGTCGCGTGCTTGATGGCCAGCGGGTATTCCGTGCGCACGTAAATGATGCCGTGGCTCGCTCCGATGGCAAGCGCGGCAATGATGATCCCTTCAACGATGGCATGCGGGTTGCCTTCCAGCATGCTCCGGTCCATGTAGGCGCCGGGATCTCCCTCGTCTGCATTGCAGATAATATATTTCCTGCCGGAGGGGCTGTGCTGGCTGCGCGCCATTTCCCACTTTCTACCCGTCATGAAACCGGCACCGCCGCGTCCCCGCAGGTTGGCTTTCAGAATTTCGTCAACAATCCATTTCCGATCCGGCTTGGCAAATGCTTTTTCCAGAGCCTCGTATCCCCCCATTTTCAGATAATCATTAATCCGTATCGGATCGAGATTTTGGTTTTGTCCCAGAACGATCCGGGTCTGTCCCTGGAAAAACGGGATTTCTTTTTCTGAGTACCGTTTGACCGTAGAGCCCGGTTCCCGGTACAGGAGGTCTTCGACTACATCACCTTTCACGGCCGCTTCGATAATCCTGGGGACATCCTCCATCTTAAGTTTCGGATACAGATTATATCCCGGTTCGACAATGATAAACGGGTCCATTTCACAGAAACCAAGACAACCTGTAATCCGAAGAGAGAGTTTGTCGTGCAAATCCTGCTCCAGTATCTGACGTTTGATGATCCGGATTAAATCATTTGAACCACTGGCCTGACCGCCAGTTCCCCCACAGATGACAATGCAGGGTTTTTTATTTTTTTCACAGTGCAGCATTGATTTTCGATACGCCTTGAATTCAGCAACAGTCTGAAAAGTTTTCATCTCTTTTCCCTTCATCAGTCTTATGACATATTGGTTTGATCCAGATTCAGCAGATGGCCATGGCACCCCCGGCGAGTGCATACTTCGCAGGAACAACCCTCACGGATGAAGAGGGCCGCCATGGGAGAACCGCATTCATTGCAGTTGGTATAACTCGGTATCTCCGCAAAACAGTGCGGGCAATAAAACCGGGACAGTGTATTTGACGGGATTTGATTTTCCGAATCGATGGTACGGCTGCCATAGAGAGATGACAGGCGCAGCCAGCCTTTTTTCCCGTCGAAAGAAACATCGCATCTGATTGACGGATGGTCCTCAATGCGATGATCGTAATCCATGAGACTTTTTTTGCATATGGGACAGGCCACATGGATGGGAAATATTCTGCGATCAGTTGCCAAATTAATCTTTCCTAAACCTTCTCTGGTTTCCGCGATGATTTTTTTTACCTGACCTTTTGTTACGTGCGGGAAATAGTGTCCATCCACCACAACTGTCGGTCCCAGCGCACACGCTCCGAGACAATTGACTGTTTCAAGGGTAATTTCATGATCCGGCGTTGTTTCACCCGCCACGATATTGAGTTGCTGCATGAATTCCTCGGCGATGGCCTGACCGCCCCGGACATGGCAAGCAGTTCCAAGACAAACAGAAATCAGGTGTTTCCCGCGCGGTTTCAGACTGAAGGCTTTGTAAAAGGTTGCCACTCCGTAAATATCAACAAGGCTCCGCCCGGTCTGGTGGGCGACAATTCTCAAGGCTTCTTCCGGCAGACAGCGAAATTTATTCTGGATATCTTCGAGGATTGCAATGATCGATCCCTGCTTGTCCGCATGATTCGTAACAATTTTTTCGATCTCTTCAAAGGTCATTTTTATTCCTTTCCCGGCAAAGCTCTCCCAACATCTTCGCCGTATTTCTCATTGATGCTACTGATAGTCCTCGCAGTGCCAAATACCCGCTTCCGGCTTGGGGAAGCTGCAGTATGAATAATGGACGCAATTGCTGCAAAGGCCCAGAATACCGGATGGCGGTTGCTTCATTTTTTTAGGTTTTTCGTAAGTCACAACGACAGGCTCAAGGCAAACAGTTTGGTATTCCTCACAATACTGGATGCCGATTGGGGCTCTTTTTTCGTGTTTCAGTGCGCACTTAGAAAAATGCGCGCAGGTCAAACATATACCGTGTTTTTTAGTATTCATGGCGTCCTCCCTGCCCGGTAATACTGACTTGAAGGGCAAGTATTATGCCAAGAAGTTAACTGGTAAAATCAAGCAACAGTTTTTGTGCTAATTCATTGAATTTTATGGATTAATAAAAGATAATTTTTTGATTAACGATCATGGCGATAGAAAATCCAAACTAAAGAAAAGCGGGGAAATTCTCTCCAACCGGTAAAATATTCCTCAACATAAATCAAATAAAAAAAATGACTTTGAAGCACTTATTATGTACAAAACAGTCAATTCGGCTTATTAATCTGTAGCAAAGTAAATATATAGAAAATTTCTTTTAGACTTTAACTAGGGGTGTTTGAGCATCTGTTGTATTTCGGCACCGTATACTTTCATTTTTCTCTGCGATAAATAATCTTCAGGATGTTCAATATCCTGTGCGATTCCCAACAAGTTGCTGTCCGGCAAAAACATGAATACGGCGCGGTTTTCATCTTTCGCCCGATGAAAACGCCAGACATAAAGTTTTTTAAGCAAATCCTTCTGTTTCTGATTCAAAGAATTGTAGCCGCTGATTTTTGTATGACCTTGCCGGTCTATCCTTTTTTCCTTCCAGTTTGAATCGGCAATTCTTACAAAATCCTCCGCAGCGGAATCTTTTAAATCTCTTTTGTTCAGTTCCAGGCATTGTTTTTCATAAAGTATCGGAAGATATATAACGTCCTGTACTGCGTATTGAAGCTGCTCTTCTGTTAAGGGACGTTTATCCCATGGTGAACGCTGTATTTTTCTGCTTTTTTTCAATTCCACACCTGCAAATTCTTTAATCATTTTTCCCAGCGAAAGTTGTTTAAACCCTAAAAGAAGTGCTGCCCGGTGAGTATCGAAAATGTTTCTGAAACTAAATTTATAATCCCGTTTCAGAAGACGTATATCGTTATCTGCCGCATGCAAAATCTTGACAATGTGCCGGTTATCAAAATATCTGCCCAGAAAAGACAAATTCAGATTATTCAGGGGATCAAAAACATAGGTTGTTTGATTGGCATGAATTTGAATCAGACAGAGTTTTTCTCTAAAATACCGGAATGAATCATATTCTGTATCGATGCTTAAAACATCCGCTTGCTCAAAATCATTAACGGCACGCTGTAATTTTTTAGGCGTATCAACCAAAAGCCATTTTGCTGTCATGGCGATTAACTTAACTTAAAAAGGATTTTAATTCCAGTCTAAAGTATGGAATTTATGACTTTACTTTATTATTTACACGATACTGCCCGCATTTTTTAGGATTAAGCAATAGAGATCAGCAAATATTTTCGTTAGGTAATATAAGTTAACTATCTTATTGAATCTTTTATTTCCGGATGAAAAATCATCGCCATTTTCTCTATCGCGTCAACAATGCGAGGTGACGCCCTTCCTATAAGATCGGTATTTACAGGATAAATTTTATTATTTTTTACTGCCGGGACTCCTTTAAGTTCCTGCCAGAATTTTTTTACTGCTACAAATTCTCTATCGTTAGCCATAGGAGCAAATAAAACTATCTCGGGTGACGCCTGCATAATGCCCTCCGCGCTGTAGCGGGGATAGCGGGCGGTATCAAGACCGGCAACATTAAATCCTCCGGCGCGTTCAATTGTTTCGTTAATTAACGTGCCTTTGCCGACTGTAATAACCGGCTCCAAACCAATCTGGAAAAAAACTCTTGGTTTACTTTTATGTTTTATTTGTTCGGCAATATTATTTAATCTCTTTTGAAGTTTCTCCACCAGTTTTCCGGCTTCCTTTTGCCCGTTGGTTATTTCACCTATATCCAAAATACTTTTCAATATGCCGGCGGTATCCGAAGGGTTTGTAACATAAACAGACAACCCGATTCTCTCCAGTTTTTGCATTATATCTTTTCTATTTCCGTCAGCCGTGACAATGATTAAATCAGGTTTTAAAGAAACAATCTTTTCTACGGAAGGATTCGTAAATCCCCCTATTCTCGTTTTTTGACGTGCCCGCGTAGGCCAGTTACAGTAACTGGTAACGCCCACGATTTTTTCATCAAGGCCAAGTGCATAAAGTATTTCTGTTAGTCCGGGAGCCAGGGAAACAATCCTTTGCGGTGTTGAGATAATATTAATATTGCGGCCTATTTCATCAGTAACCATCCGGGCGCAGGATATGTGCGCATGAAAAACCGTAAAAACAGCAGTAAACAAAATCAGTAAAATACTATTGGTGCTTTTAAATTGTTTACGCATAGGTTTTTTTCCGGATAGTTAAATTTAGAACTCAAAAGAGAGCCCGCCCTTAAATGTAATGCCGGGCATTGGGTAGTAAGAGCTCCCGTAACCGTAATTTGAACCGAAGGAAGAATATTTTACATCGGCGATATTATCTACGCCAACAAAAGCCGTTAGATTAAGCTTTCCGAATGTTGGTTTGTAATAAGCATAAATATTTAGGAGTGTATGATCCTCAAGCTTTTCGGCATTGTTGTCGTTATCGCCGGCGAGAAAGGCTTCGCTCACATACTGTACTTCAGACCTCATTGTTATTTTATAGGGTAGATAAATTTCCAGACCGGCATTGGCCATATTATTGGGAACCATAGGTATTTCTTTTTTGTTATTTACGCCATCTTCAAAAGACCCCTTATGATATGTGTAATTTCCGTAAATTTTGAGATACTTCGGCCATAAATAAGAAAGAGAAAATTCCACACCGTCGTGGCGTGTCTTGTCCATGTTTTCATTCATCCGGGTTGAGTTGTTGAAAACAATTTCATCCTCCATATCGACACGGAATAAAGTTATTCCGATTTTCAAATTTTCCAGAGGATAATACTCAGTTCCTACCTCCACGCTGGCACCTTTTTCTTTTTTGATATCTGTTAAAAAGAAATTGTTCCCCCAACCACTAAACGAAGCAACTTCATCGACAAACGGTATTCTATAAACCGTCGCATACCTGGCAAATAATTTCGATTGCTTACCCCAAAGCCATGTCAAGCCAGCTTCGTAAGCTTCGGCGTTATAAGTATTTTTCGAATCTGAAAAACTATTGCCGGGATTAAAAATATCTGCAAATGAACCAGTTATAGATGCATGTTCGTATCTATAGCCGGCGCTCAAAATAAGATTTTTCAGAATGCTGAATTCATCACGGATATAGTATCCCAGAGATTCTCTCGTGAAATCCGCTTTGCCTGATTGTGTTGTTCTTTCTCTGTCACTGAAAATATCTTTTTTGTATGGTTCATTATAATAATCCAAACCCACTATAACTTTGTTATGAAAGCGGAAAATATCTTTTTCTAAAATATATCTCGGCGTAACTCCATATGTATCAAAATTCGTATCAGAATATACACCCCAAGATGCCATATTCATCTGCAGATCTTTTTTCCCATAAAGGAAATTTACTTCGAAATGTCCCCATGAGCCCCAGAAAGATTTGACTCCCATATTGATGTTGGTGTATTTATCCGCGCCGTCATCATCCGAATGTGCCGGAGACCAGGGGCCGGCTGCCGGCTGATACTGTCTTCTGTCCTGTTCCATATCTGATTTCGTTAATGCGCCGGGCATTTGATAATCAACCTTATTGAAAGATACGCCTAAAGAAACATTTAATAAATCATTCGCTGAATAGCCCACGTCAAACCCGCCGCCTTGCGCGGAATATTTCGAACGATCCCGGTAACCGAAGCTAAAATTATTTTCTCCCGTTAACGCGTAAGTCCACTTATCTGTCGCACCGCTTACACCAATCCTCTCGTTATGCAGACCATAACTTCCGCCAATAACCGATGCGTTGAAAGTTGGTTTTCCTTTACCTTTCTTTGTTATGATGTTAATCACTCCTCCGATGGCCGCGTCACCGTAAAGAACACTTCCCGGACCACGAACAACCTCGATTTTCTCAATGGTATTGACAGGCATCTGCAACCAGTTGATAGAAGCCATATCGGTTCTATTCAAACGACGACCATCCAGCATAACTAAAGTTTTACCAAAAGGATTTTCCCCGCCGAAACCACGCATATCAATTTGGGATTGTGAAGAATTCCCACTATAAGTACGGAACTGAATACTTTCCAGTTTGTCCAAAGCTTCAATTATTGTTGTTACTCCTGATTTTTCAATTTCATCAGAAGTAATTACAGTAACACTGGATGGAGCTTTGCGGACTTCTTGCGTGTCACGAGTCGCCGTAACGACAACCTCATCCATTGTGACAATCGCGTTGTCGGCTTTTTTCTCTTCAGCTTGTAAGGTTGAAACAACAAATACAGAAAATAACAGAACTAAAAATAAAACTTTCTTCATGGAGATTCTCCTTTCCCCCTCGGGATCAAAGTAAGTTAGACTCACCATAAAGTTTCCTGGCTTGCGGCGACCTACTTTCCACCCTTCCCAACGCTTAAAGCGCCAGTGGATAATGTGGATTTCGTTCCGCTTACAGTTGCGGGGCAGCGCCGGACTTGAACCGGCTTCCTTTATTCGGTAGTCCCTGCTAATTTCTTTCTTCAGCTAACTTTGTTGGCAGTCCCGATTTATCGGGATCGGCTTCCTCAACGTATGATCAATACGTCTCATCGCCTCCTCCTTGCCGCCGCGTTATCCTTCGAAAGAAAATCAGCACTGTTTTTCAATTCAGGTCAATAACGTTATCCTTGGTAATCCGTTTTGCGGATTTTGGTCTACAAGAGTATCGACGTCATAAACCTCTTTTATATTCGCCGCGGTAATAACTTCCGCGGGATTTCCTATAACATAAATTTTTCCGGAATCAAGCAAAATTATTCCATTCGCGTTTTGAGCGGCTAAATTGATGTCGTGAGTAACAAAAATTACCGTAAGTTTTTGCGCCGAGTTCAACTGCCGCAATAAAGTCAAAAACTGAACCTGATGCTTCAAATCCAAGAAAACCGTGCTTTCATCCAACAACAACACTTTAGGCTCCTGGGCCAAAGCTCGAGCAATTAAAACACGTTGACGTTCTCCGGCACTAAGTTCACTGAAACGCCGATCGGCAAAAGCCAGCGAATCTGTTTTTTCCATCGCTTCACGAACTATCTTGTAATCTTTTTTATCCTCAAAACTATATCGGCCCAAATGAGGAAATCTTCCCATTAAAACAATTTCTTCCGCGTAAAACGGAAAAATTTGTGATGTTTCCTGCGGCACGATAGCTACTTTTTGTGCAATTTCTTTTCGTGACCATTTACCCGTCTCTTTGCCCTCAACAATCATTTGCCCGCTATTTGGGAAAAGCGTGCCATTGATAATTTTCAAAAGAGTGGTTTTACCGGAACCGTTCGGGCCGATAACCGCCACAATTTGCGCTTCATCAATTGCAAAGGAAACATTTTCCATCACAGGTTTAGTGGCGTAACTGAAATTTACATTTCTGGCTTCGATTACCGACATGCTCAATATTTATTCCTTTTCAAAAGAAAAATAAAATAAGGCGCGCCGAAAAGCGCCGTTATAACTCCAACCGGCAATTCGGCCGGAGCGAGAACAATCCGGGCAATAGTATCGGCGACGATTAGAAACGATGCACCGAATAAAGCGGACACCGGCAAAAGCAGACGATGATCGGAACCAAAAACAAGACGCATTAGGTGCGGCACCATAATCCCTACAAAGCCTATTATACCCGCCAGAGAAACTGCCACGGAGATAATTAGCGATGTTATAATCAGAAGCACTTGTTTTGTTTTCTCTACATGGACACCTAAATGTTGAGCTGTATCTTCTCCCTGCACAATTAAGTTCAGTTTGCTTGCCTGCGAGTATAGTAAAACAAAACCGACCAACAGGCAAATAGCCGCCAGGCAAATTTCTTTTGCTGAAGCTCCTGACAAATCACCCATCAACCAGAAAGTAATGCTGTGTAACTCCATGCTGTTGACTATCGATAAGAAAAAGAGAATGGCGGCGGAGAAAAAAGCATTAACGACAACGCCGGAAAGCAAAAGTGAATTATCAGACATAGGCCCTTTGACGCTTCCCGCAACAACAAATACTAAAAAAACCGTAGCCAGAGCCCCTACAAAAGCCAGCATAGGAATTCCAAGATAAAAGGAACCGGCACCAATAACAATTCCTATTATAGCACCTAGAGCCGAACCGCCTGATATTCCCAAAATATAAGGATCGGCGAGAGGGTTGCGTAAAATTGCTTGAAAAACAACTCCGCCCAGGGAAAGGGATGCACCAACAATTGCGGCAAAGATGATCCGCGGCAAACGCACGGAAAATATAATTAATTCTTCCTGAGAAGAAAGAGAACTATCACCGGTAAAAGAACCAACCAGCGACTTGAATACCTCGATAAAACCAATATGGACACTACCCAACGAAAGAGAAACAACGCAAATAACAACAAAAATCAGCAGCATAAGCGCACTGATTTGCAGTACTCTTGATAAAGTTACACGGCGGTAAACGGTCATGTTTGTCCTCTAATATTTGTTGGCTTATATCTTTTCTTTAATTTGTTTTCCACATTAAATATTTGAAAGGGTGCGGAGGACTTACCGACAGAATTTCTTATTCCGCATCATCACTTCCGGCAGCCAAGATTCTCTTGACTTACCAGAGAGCCTTTTTTATATTCCCTCATGCAAAAATACTTATAAAAGAAGGTAGAATCATGGACGCATTAACGAACAAATACACTCAGGCGGCAAATATTATTGTAAGGGCCGGAATTCTTCCGTTCGTAATATCAGATACCTTGCTGGAAATAGTTAAACTCTATTTAACAGAAGAAGAGGTCGATTTCATAATAAATAACTTTGACCAAGAGACAACTCTGTCTATCGATCAGCTTAAAGAGAAATCAGGGCTCGCTGAGGCCGATATAGAAAAAATGACCGATGGATTGGCAAAAAAGGGTTTCATATTTAATCAACCCAATACAAAAGGAGTGATGGTCTACAGGCTTTTGCCGTTAATCATCGTAGGCGCTTTCGAATACACGTTTATGAAGGAGCGCATGGAAGGTGAGAAAATAAAGGAATTTGAAAAAATAGCGAAGCTGTATCATAAACTTTTAGAGGAACTTAAGAACACCGTGCAGAGTCAATACGACGCATTTATTCCAATTTTCGATGTGCAACCTGCCCCTGACCGCACCGTCCCGTTATTTACCAACGAAGAAGGCAAACCTATTAAAATAATCGTTGATGAAACAGTGAAAGTAGAGGAACAGGTTCTACCTTCCAGAACAGTGGAAGAAATTATCAAAAAGAATGACGATATCGCGGTGGGATACTGTTTCTGCAGAAATTATAACAAAGTTCTCGGCCATGACTGCGAAACAAACGCTCCGAATGAGGTGTGTTTCACTTTCGGGAAATCAGCCCGCCACGTTGTCAATCAAGGCTTTGCCAGAAAAATCACACAAGAAGAAGCTCTTAAAATATTGAAAGAAACCGAAGAGGCCGGCCTCATTCATAAGGCAATACACAACGGCTCAAACATTATGAAGGAAGAAAATAGCATCTGCAACTGCTGCAAAGACTGCTGCGACGCCTTTACTCTCTGGCGTAACGGCATTACGCCGATGATTAATTCCACGAACTATTTATCCGTAATCGACGAAGAAGAGTGTACTGGTTGCGGAGAATGCGAAACCCGCTGCCCTGTGGATGCGATTAAAATTACCGACGATAAGGCAATACGGGAAGAGAAATATTGCATTGGTTGCGGCGTGTGCGCGCGTTTCTGTCCAGTAGATGCCATTTCACTCAAGGAAGGCATGAGGCGGGTTTGCGTTCCGCCCCCAAGATTAAGGTAGTGAAAGCGTCCGGTTAATTTATTAACTTATTTTTTAGCGCATGTTTCATAATCCACGCTATTCCTGTTATACCTGACTCTGGAAAATTTTTATTCAACAGCTTTTTCTTCTTTGAGATGTGCGGAAGATATTCGTCTAAATTTCGCACTATATTTCTGGTAGCCAATTTATCGTTGACATAACATGGTGTCTTTTCTATACTTCCATTCACAAAATAATTTCCCCATCAAAAGTTTACAGGAGACCTCGATATGGATTTTAATGTGTGTCAGAGTCTTATTGAGAACATCGCCCGCGTAATTGTGGGGAAACAGCGTTCGATTGAATTACTGGTAGTGGCATTGCTGGCGGATGGGCATGTGCTGATTGAGGATGTGCCCGGCCTTGGTAAAACCTTGCTCGCTAAATCTTTAGCCCGGAGTATCGGTGGATCATTTAAACGGGTGCAATGCACCCCGGATCTGCTGCCTTCAGATATTACCGGCTTCAATATATACAATCAGCAAAGCGGTCAATTTACTTTCCAGCCTGGTCCGGTGTTAACCAATATCCTGCTGGCGGACGAAATTAACCGTACGATCCCGCGTACACAGGCCAGTCTTTTGGAAAGCATGGAGGAACGGCAAGTCACGGTCGACGGATGCACGTATCCACTGCCAACTCCGTTTTTTGTAATCGCTACACAAAATCCGATTGAACTGGAAGGAACATTTCCTCTGCCGGAAGCGCAGCTTGATCGTTTTTTACTGAAAACACAGATCGGTTACCCTGAAAAAGCAGAAGAACTGTTCATTCTGGAACGTTTTCAGGAGAATGAACCGTTCCTGGAATTAAAGGCCGTTACAAGTTTGACACAGATAACAGCATTGCAGCAAGCCCGGAAACAAGTTCGGGTATCACCTACGTTACGGGAATATATCGTAAATTTGGTGGAAGCTACGAGACAGCACCCCGCAATTCGCTTTGGTGCCAGCCCGCGTGGTTCACTGAATTTAATGCGGGCGGGACAGGCGCTTGCCGCACTGCGTGGACGAACCTATGTGCTGCCGGATGATATCAAATATTTAGCCGGACCGATATTGGCGCATCGTTTGTTTTTACAGGAAACAGAAAGACTCCGCGGCCAAACACCGGAACAGGTGATAGATGAAATTCTCACCGAAATCGCAATCCCTTTGTAAATGAATATGGATACACAGGAATACGATGTCTCAACACTGCTAACCGTAAGGTTGATTCAAATCATCATAGGCATCTTCCTTTTTATCGCATTATTAAAAGGTGAACAGACGTTGGCTCTGTTAACCTTTCTAATTTTGGTTATGGTCAGCGGGGTTAAACTCTGGAGCCGAGCCACTGCGAACGGATTAATATGGAACACGCGGCTAGACAGGCAGCGTCTCTTCCCGGGAGAAAAATTAACTTTCACTGTCCGCGCTGAAAACACGACCTGGTTACCTGTGTGGCTACGAATCGGCATTGCCACGGAGGGCCCGTTCCAACCCGTGTCGGATACAACCGCATTAACACAGGAAAGCGGTTTGCTGTGGTATCAGCAGGTTGACATGCGGTGGGCTCTTGAGGCGAAACGACGTGGTGTGTACCACATTGGCATGACGTCGCTTTGCGCCGGCGATTTGCTGGGTTTTTTCCCGCACGACCGGCAAGTACACGACCTCCGGCAGGTCTTGGTGTATCCGCGTTTGATTCCACTGATCGGGCTCGGCGTGCAAAAACAAGACGTTTGGGGAACACCAGGGGCCAAACATCCCATTCACGATCCGGTATATCTCCTCGGTACGCGAGAATATCATCATTCACAGCCGGCCAAATATATTCATTGGAAAGCCAGTGCCCGCTATAACCGGCTGCAGGAAAAACTCTTCGAACCGACAACACAGGAAAAAGTGTTGCTCGTACTGGATGTGACTCAATTTACCAGACATCAGGCCGCAGATACCTTCGAGCAGACGCTGGAAGTGGCGGCATCCGTCGGTGTACAATTGCTGCAAAAAGGACAAAGTGTAGGAATCGTCACTAATGGCCGGGTTATCGACGGTAGCCCCGGAATGCTAGCTATCGCCAGCGGTCCCCGCCAGTCGCAGGCACTGCTGGAACTGCTGGCTAAACTGCTGATGGAGACCACTGAGAATATATTAACGGTGCTCATGCGCGACATGAATTTACCCTGGGGGGTAAGTTGTTTTCATCTGGCATATTGTTATGACGATACGACAGCAGCTGTCAGCAACTTGTTTCAGCACCGCCATTTGCCGGCAATATTTGTAATGGGACAACTTTCGGCAGAAACGGACGGAATGTTAGAAGGCATACGCGGGAAGTGGTATCAATTGGAGGATTTGTGTCTGAACACAAAGAAATAAAACCAACACATCCTACTATATTATTACTGGCATGCGGCGTGATGGAAGTAACCTGGCTTTCTGCTTGGGCAATCTTCATTATGTTTTCATTAGCGCAGCGGCTGTTTCCACTGCCTGCCGCGATTGTGGCGTTCAGTATAGCTGCGGCACTAACATTTTTCATACGCGGCAGAGGTTGGCGCTGGATTACAATCATTGGACTGCATCTCTTGATATGTCTACCTGTGGCACTTTACATTATTTATGCTTTTAATTACTGGTCGTATCCTTTTTGGAGCCGGGCATGGACAGATGCTTTATTTAATACGCCTGATGGTCATCCGAAATGGTTGATTCTGTCCTTGACTCTATTCTGGGCATTGCTGTTTTGGATGGGTGGAATACAATTTACACGATGGTCCAACACTTATCGGAATGTATGCAGGCGGTTTGATTTGGGTCTCGGAATGTTGTTAGGTCTGTTTTTAATAAAACTAATGGTTCTTATCCGCGACGGCGTTCCGCTTGTTGATCCTTTAACCAAGTGGCTGATTTTGCCGTTTCTGCTGTTTGGAATGATCGCTATTGGCAGCGCCCGTAATCGTAACCATACACCTAAAACATATCGGGCAGGATACCGACTCATCGGGGTTGTGCTGAGTTTTGCGTTTGTAGTGATAATGTCCGGTGGGGGATTGTTGGCGTTTTTCTGGACATACTTCATGATGACTGCCGAAACAGGTTATGATCTGCTCAAGCAGGGAATCAAACCTCTTGTCCCGATGTTCAAAGCAGTTTTACTCTTTTGGTTAATGCCGCATGGGGGAGGCGTGGCCCCTGTAGATACGAGAAGAGATATAACTATAGGAAATGCAAATCTTTCTCCGGGGGAAACGAATTGGTGGACGGCACTTTTAGAAAAAATTCTGACCTCGAGTATCGGGGGCATACTGGGTATAATAATTGTAGTAGTCCTGGGCATTGGAATCTGGCATTTTATCCGGTGGTCACTGTCTAAAACAACGAGAAGCAAGCAGAAACATATTTACTTAAAACGCCTGTTGGCGTTGCTTCTTCAGATCCCGATTTTTTTCCGATCATGTGTAACATGGATATTTAGTCGTTTACGGGGCTATTCTACCGCCACCCAATTTTACCGTCTACTTATTGTTTGGGGACGGCGCAGCGGACTGTCGCACCGATCAAGCGAAACGCCATGGGAGTATGGCTCACGTTTAAGTCATTATTTCCCTGCGATTTATCAGGAGATTATGCTTATTGTCGAACTCTTCCAGCAGGAAGTATATAATGAAGATCCCTTGAATTCTCAACAAATCACCCAGGCATCGCAGGCTTTACACCAATTGCGCAGTCCGATCCATTGGTGGCACCGTTTTAGAATCTGGTTACGGAAAGATACGGGCGAAGTTTTCAGAACGCCGGTAGTATAAAAATTTTAGAAAGATTTTGAAATTCTGGAACCATAAGTGTGCTGAAAAATATATTGACGAAAAGACCAAAATGGAGAAAAGAAAAAAACAGCATCCAGTATAATCAGACTTCTGGTCTTCGGTTTTATGATGCTCTCCTCGTTGAGGATATCTATCATTTTATTTCAAAGGCGGTTTATATTTTATGAAAGAAAAAAGTTTTTTTTCGGTTCTGTTAAACTTGCCCCGCTTAATTTTTATGAAAGAAACCCGCGGAGTTGCTTTGGTAGCAATAAAACAATTGGGTTTAGTGACTATCATAAAAATTTTGTTTAAAACCGTGACCAAAACCGGTTTTATCAAAAGTATAAAATGCGTCTTTACTTTTAAACTCGATGATCTTGTAGCCAGCATGTTTGTATCGATGTGGGATGTTTTCGGTGACAGAGAAGCAATCATTACCGGAGAAAAGAGAATCACCTACCGGGAGCTTAAGGATAGAGTGCTCCGGCTGGCGAATGGATTACAGGCGCTTGGCTTAAAACCCAAAGATAGATTCGCCGAACTTCTTCTTAATGGCAACGAATTTTTTGAAGCGCTTTTTGCCGGTTCGCTTATAGGCTGCCCCATGCCGTTTCTAAACTGGCATTTGAAGGGAGACGATCTTGCCGGAGCAATAAACAGGGCATCACCGAAAATCTTAATCTTCGACGAAGAATTTTATGATGACGTTATTGCTATCAAAGATAAACTTACCACGGTGAAACACTATGTTATGGTCGGAGCAAAACTTAAAGATGGCGTCATGTTGTACGAAGATTTGTTGTCCAAGTCTGCGAATACCATGCCGAAGGTCAGTATCGCCCTTGCGCTCAATCCCTATAGCGGCGGTACAACGGGTGCTCCGAAAAATGTAAATTATTTTGATGGATTCGGGTATCTGATAAGCGATACATCAGAAAAACCGAAGACATCGCTTAAAGATTATTTAACGCTTTTGGTAAAACAGGTGAGCTTTACTTATTGGTTTGGCGCTCATAAGATCAAGGATAAGAAATCAGCTAACATCAGACTCTTGATGCCGAGTCCGGTTTATCATGCCGCGTCAATCATCGGATGGACACCATTGCTGCTTCACGGGGCAACCGGAGTCGCCATGAGAAACTTCAATGCTGAAGAACTTCTGAAGCTGATAGAAAAGGAGAGGATAGGTTGGGTATTTATTGTCCCCACAATTATTGATAGACTGCTGCATCTTCCCGATAATGTGAAGAATAAGTACGATTTGAGTTCCATGAAATCCTTAATATGCGGTTCCGCGCCAGCGTCTCCGGAACTTAAAGAAGCCGCGAACAGATTTTTCAAAGAAAGAGGCTGTAAAAATAATGTTTTCCATGAATTCTACGGATCATCGGAAACTGCGGTTGTAACAACTCTGATTCCTGAAGACTATGAACAAAATCCCAAAAGACTGGCGAGCGTGGGCAAAGCCCGCTGCGGTGAACTGGGAATTTATAATAAAGAAGAAGCCAAATGGTGCGCACCGAATGAGCAAGGCTATATATTTAACAGAACCATGATGACGGAAAGTTTAAAATATTCCGGATCTCCGGAAAAAACAAAAAGCGTTTTTGAATTCGTTGATGGCGTAAGATGGTTTGATGACGGCTTGATTGGTTACATGGATGAGGATGGATATGTTTATTTAACCGGCAGAGTAAAAGAAATGATTATCAGCGGTGGCGTGAACATCTATCCTAATGAGATTGAAAGAATAATCAATAATCACGACGAGGTGACAGACGTAGCGGTTGTCCGGGCACCGGATGCAGATTTGGGCGAGTGTGTAGCCGCTGTCATACAGCTGAAAAAGAACTCAGCAATAAACAAAGAGGACATTCTGGAACACTGCAGGAAGAACGGTTTGCGCGGATTCAAAATTCCTAAAATTGTTGAATTTGCAGCAGAACTTCCCCGGCATATCGACGGCAAACTCGTAAAGAGAGAGCTTGAGGATAAGTTCTGGAAAGGCATAGAAAGACGAGGCTAGCTTTATCACTAGTAAACATGCTTTCGATGCTTAATCGTAAGAATAAAAATGATATGGCCGGATGTGTTGAGTTCGTAAACAATTCGGTAGGCACCAACCCGCAAAGAAAACTCACCTTTGTGATTACCTGTCAAAGTTTTTCCTCCACGGGGATTCTCGGCAAGAGATTCAATTTTTTTCAAAATGCGGGCAAGGAGTTTCTTGTCCGCATAAAAGAGCTCATCAACATCAGCTGCAGCTTCTTGTGCTAATTCAATATTGTATTTCATGGGAGTTTGTATTTCTTTTTAATGGCGGAAAGAGAAATGGTTTTGCCGTTTCTAACTTGTTTTTTTGCTCTGGCAATGGCATCTTTTTCTTCCTTATTGGAAAGAATATCCAAAGTTTCAAGTAACCCGTCAAACTCATCACAACTCATTAGAACCGCTTCATTGACGCCATTTTTAGTGATGGTAAATCGGTCATATTTTGCTTCAACATCTCTAACAAGAGCCGATAGATTTTTCTTGGCTTCCGCCAATGGAATTGTCTTATTCATATTTATGTCCTTGTTTTTTATTGGTCATAATTATAGTCTATTTACATTAACAATGCAACAAGAAAAATATGTAAATAAATTAATTGTAGCTGTCCCATTAATTTTTGCCGGTTGAAGAATATTCCCTTAGTTTTTCCCGTAAATATTTTTCTGACGTGATAGTTTTACCGTCAGGAAATTTTATTATGTAAGTTGTACCTGTAATATAAGACTTGGAAGCGCACAACCGTATAAAGTCATTGGCCGTTTTGACACGATTGCCGGCTTTTTCCAGTTTTAGGCGTAAATGTTTCGCGGCTTCCACGCAGTCATGCTCTGCTCCATTTCTAATAAATTTTGCCCCTTTTAAATTCTGTACCGATGATATCAGAAATTCGATTTTCTTTTTTTCGATATTATCCTGAGCAATAGCCACGAAAGTAAACAAAGCAATAAATACAAATGTAATAATTAATATTTTCTTCATACTTCTTTCACACAAAAAT
>LNQE01001347.1_pt1 | contig 18238 bp, 16 predicted proteins | sample 603111 | NCBI WGS metagenome assembly LNQE01 (sample SAMN04260313, study PRJNA301899) | hydrocarbon metagenome | isolation source: hydrocarbon-contaminated ditch | place: Germany: Bremen | collected 1998
ATCATTGAAGCATTTTTCAGCAAGACCTCTCGGACAGTGCTACGAGGCATTCGAGCAAAATCAAAGGAAGAAATTGCCGATCGGATAGCACAGTATATCGATACGTTGAATCAGGCGCCAGTGATATTTAAATGGTCATATACAATGGACGCGAATCCATCAGGTGTGGAAATGATATAGGCATGGTAATTTGGAATCATTGCACTAGGTTACCTGAAGCATGTGTTCATCAAGGGGTCTAATTATAGTTTCTCGGACAACATCCTTGATGCGTACTTTGGACTCAGGAACATGTTCACCCATTTTTCGACGTAGCTCCTCTTCGTTGCCAGGTTCTCAAATGCCCGTGCAATCGTGGCGGTACGGTGCTCATAGTTCGTGATGAACGTTTTCGACACTTCCCGCTTGATCGCTCGCCATACCTGCTCGATGGGATTGAGATCCGGCGCGTATGGCGGCAGATGCACGAGCTGGATAGTGCTCCGATGGGCGTACTCTCTAACCATCCCGGCGTGGTGTGAGCCAAAGTTGTCAAGTATGACGATCAGCCGTTTGTTCCGGTTTGCTCCCTTGAACTCTTTCAGGACTTCCCGGATGTCTTCTTTTCGGGAATGCTCCCGAAACGTGATGATGGAGGTGCCGTTGACGGCAAGAATACCAAAGGTATTGGCCTGGATCTTTTCCGTGTTTTTCACCACTGGTGGATGCCCAAATGACCACATCCACTGAGTATTGGCAGTGGTTTGCGGAGAGCACTCATCGAAGAACCCGAGCACCGTGCGCTTGCTCATCCGCGGGAGTTTTTTTGGAGAATCGTTTCTGCATCTATAGCTCTGCGATGATCTCGGGGATAGAGCTTTCCATAGTACATGCCGAACGACTTCAGGATCCGCCTGACCTGATCCAGACCGTAGGCGACACCGAAGTGAGACTGAATGAGGCGCTGCGCTTCGACGGTTGTCCAGTGATCTTGCTCCCGGAGCAGCTCAAGCAATTCGGCCTTCTGGTCGTCGGTGAGTTTTGCGGGATGCCCGCCCGCATAGCGCGGAACAAGTCCCTCAAATCCTTCAGCGTTCCAGCGCTTCTGCCAGTTGTAGCCCGTCTGCCCGGATACCCCGACAGCATCCGCTGCTTTGACGACACTCATGCCCTTGTATCGAAGCCGGATAAAGAGGAGGCGCGGGACGATTTCGGGTAATCCTTTGTGGTGATTGATTCGTTTCTTCAAAACGGAGAGGGGAACGTGTTTCACGATCGCGATCTGCTCCTGCCCGGTCATGAAGGCTGAGGAGCTTCAAGGTTCAAAAGGGTAGCGCTAAGAACTATAATTACATCTTTCTTTTTTTAATAAACCGTTGATATGCCCAATCGGCAGATTTTCCTAATAGATCTTTTTTCTGGACTGTATAGTATTGTTCGAGGGATGGGTTATACTTTGATTTATAAAGACAGATGTTTTTTGTATTGGCCCCCTGCAATTCAAATGAGGCAAATCCATCTGCCTTTGCTTTTTTAATCAGTTCCCATGTCGAATATTCACCGCTATGCACCTGTCTGTCCAGATTCACTCCACCCATCCAAGCTACGACGCGTTCATTGTATTCATAGGTTATACGGATGTTTGTGATTTCATTATTGTTATAGACGATATACATTTTGATGTTGTTAGGAAATGTAGAAGAAATCTCTTTGAAAAACTCTTTACTGATGAGCGGCAGAATTAATCCCTGCTCCTTATATCGTTCATACATGATGGAGTAAAGTGCATCTGTGTCATCAGTCTGCTTAATTGAGAGGTTTAATTTTTCGCTGGACCGAATCTCTCTTCTGCAGCTGCTTTCGAATTCATTCCATATTGTATCGAGAGTTTTCCTGAGATCTATAATATAGGTATAATGTGTTGAAATAGTATAACCTCTCCACGTAAAAGGACGAATATCAGAGAGACCAGAGCCAGGGAATATGGAGATATAATTTGGGTTTAAATTATGCACTCGCTCATCTATCTCCTGCACGACTCTGTCAAGATAGTTCTCCTTACTCCGCTGTTTTAATGTGTAATATTTTGGATCGAGGACAAAACCCATATTGGTGATCCCGCTATGGAGTGGTCTTGAAGATATGAACTTTAATCCTCGATATCTCCAGAAAAACAGGGGTAGAACACACGTGAGATCGCCACTCTTATCGTTGTAATGGCCGAAGGCTAACAGTTTTGAGCCCGAATGCTTTTCTGCAATCTTTAAAAAATCCCATTTATGAAACAGCAGGCTATGAGGATTTTTATTGATGAATGTATCCCATTCTATCCTATCCCGGATGATCCCTATTGACATTGCTCGCTACCTGTTGAACTGCGGAAGTTCTTCCTTTGTTTAATTTATCTGGTATCTGACTTCTTTTCCTGAAATAGCCATGAAATTTGCTGCTCGAGTAGAAACCTGCATATTCCTGATATCTCTCCCAAATTGCAGAATGTTTGTAAGAATACCGCTTGCATTACTTATGGTATTACGTATCGGGTTTTGTACATTGCTATTTATACCTTCGCAATTTTATACTGGTATGAAAAACATACAGCGGGATATGGAGAGTCCGCAGTACCTCCGGAAATACCAGAAGGACCCGATCTTCGTCAAACCGATCACGCTGCGGATCCGGGATCGGGAGATTGCAGGATTCTGCTACTATGACCTGTACCGGGAGCAGGATGAACGAAATCTGTTCTATCTCCGCCTCCATGACATCAGGCAGAAGCTGGAGTCCCTGCGGGTCCCCCGATGGCGCAAACCGGAGGAGGTGTTCCGGGAGTGGGCCGGGCACCTGGCAAGGTATTTCTCCTGGAACCTGCAGGGGGACCGGTTGCAGGTCGAGATCTGGAAGAACGCCGTCGCCCAGCGGGTCAACCGGATGGGCAAGCAGATCATCCTGGTGCACGGACCGCTGGACTGGGAGGAGTGCCTGACGGTCTACCGGGAACGGGATGCCATCGAGAAGGCCTTCCGCGCGTTGAAAACCGATCTCCAGGTAATGCCGCTCAATGTGAGAAAAGAAGCCACCCTGAAGGGATACCTCTTCGTCATTTTCCTGAGTCTGATCCTCCGGATGCGGCTGCTGAAACGCATGAAGGATACCGGGCTGCTGGAGGACTATACTCTGGAGGGGCTTCTGCTGGAACTGGCGAAGATCAAGAAGATCCGGCTGGCGAACGGGGAGGTGATCACGACAGAGATATCGAAAAAGCAGCGAACAATCCAGGAGGCGCTGGGGCTATGTGCTTAACTCGCCGGGAAGTCAGGCTGATCACTTATAGAACTGGGCTCAATGGTATTTGCAACTGGCTAACAGCCGTCCTGAGATCAGGGGCGTCGATATTTATCGTCCGTAAGTTTACTGTCTATCCATATTTCCGAATCATCTGTAACCGGTTGGCTGCGCACTCTTCCGAATAGCTCCGAAACTATCCCTGTATCCCTCTTATTATTCGCGTGAATTCCTCTCTCAGTTTCACATCCTCGAACACAATTACCAGATAATACAGTAGTGCAACTCCCACTGCAAGTACTAACAACATTAACGATCCTAGATTCAGATATTTTCCGATTATCAAAGGAATAATAAAGACACATCCGATCAGAAGAAATCGGATGATATCAGTTATTGAATCCTTAACATTCACTTCCGAGCTATGGATGATGTACATGTTCATCCATCCCCAGAAAACCACTCCGGTTCCCGAAAAGAGCAGTAGTGTAGTTACTGGATTTCCATATATCCCGCCAATATATAGAGCAGCAACGCGAGAAACCAGTATGGATACATTAAAAGCGAAGCTCACGCCTTGTTTTTCTAGGACATTAAATACGTTGTTCAGTGGTGCTGAGATAAAGATAAGAAATATCCAGGGCGCGAGTATTTTTGCATATAAGCCAGCAATTGACCATTCAACTCCCAAGAAGATACTAAAAAGATCTTCACCTATAACAATTAGCACTAAGAATGGAAATATCCCTATAGAGATCAATCGTCGATGTACCTGTTGCACTACATTGCGTATATCGCCAGTTAACCTCCTTTCTTCACTGGCTTTCTGGAAGAAAACATCGCCCAATGCATCACCGATCAACTTTGCCGGTAGTTTCACCACTGTGAATGCGATAGAATAGTATCCCACAACAATCGGGCCAAAGAAGTAGGCGAGCATGTATGAGGCAACGTTGACGGATGCCACATTTGAGAGTGTTGATCCGGTAGAAAAAAGCGGAAATTTTTTGTATCTTTCAGCGAGCGCTCTCATCTCACTGAATGAAACGTTCCTGAAAAAATGTAAGTCATTTCTAAAACCCTTTAACATTACAGCACTGAATGAGGCATCGTTTGCTAAGGATCCGGCTATTAGTCCAAGTGGAGAAGCCGACACTAAGCCGAAGCCAATCTGAACTACCTTATTTGATATCGAGCTTGCCACTTTGGAGACTGCAATGGTGCCGAATCTGACTCTCCTCGACAGCCATAAACTCATCATAAGTGCGAAACCATGAAAAAATATCCCGATAGGAAGGAGAAAAATATACCGGGAAAAACCTGGAACATTCAATGCACCTTCTATCCAATCAGAACACAACCAGAAAGAGGCACCTGCAACAATCGATATAGTAATTATTAGATAAAAACAGAGCATCGCGATATGTGCGGCTTCCCTATCCGTCTTTGGCAGAAGGATAGAAAGCTGGTATGAGAGGCAGGAAACGGCGCCAATAATCAGTACAGTCGATAAAAAAATCTGATTGATGCCGAAATCTGCAGGAGAATATATCCGTGTGATGACAGGAATGAGCAGAACTCCTAATAATTGCGCAATTGCAGTAGCTGAACCCAACTTTAATACGTTTTTAATAAAACGGGACATCTACTAAAAATAAGCTATCTTATTCGTATTTTAATGTAACCTTTCGGTAACGTCTCAATTTTTCTGTAAAATCGCTGAGCCCTGTTTCCTTGGTTGATCATTCCTTCTCCATCTGGTATTGGCTGCTTTCCGATAGCCCCGGGCATGCAGGTCATCGGCGATCGCCTGCAACCTCTGTTCGTCTCCATAGGCCTCCCTGAGCGCACAAGAAACCTCATTCTGGTATTTCTTGGGGATACTGCGGAGAACCGCCCGGGTACAGTGCACCTGACACATCTGCCAGGATGCACCCAGGAAGGCGGTCTCTGCCGCCTTCTGGATTCCGGTGTGGCCATCGGAGATAACCAGCTGAACGCCCGTCAGACCGCGTGCTTGCAGGTCTTCAAACATCCCTGCCCAGAACTCCTCATTCTCGCATGCGGTGATCCTCACGCCCAGGATCTCCCGGTAGCCATCTTCCCGGATCCCGGCAACCACCAGCGCTGCTTTGGCAACATACTGGACACCGTCCCTGACCTTGTAATAGGAGGCATCCACAAATAGATAGGGAATCTCCTGCTCGATCGGTCGTTGCAGGAATGCCTGTACCTGCTCGTCAAGGTCTCTGGCTATCCGGGAGACCGAGGCAGGCGAGAGCTGCTCGATCCCCAGGTGTGCGATGATCTCCTGAACGTTCCGGGTGGAAACACCCTGCAGGTAGGATTCAACAATGGCATTCACCAGAGCCTTCTCCACCCGCGCGTAGCGGCCAAAGACCTGCGTCTCAAATGGAACCTCGCGAAACTGCGGTTTCTTCAGGATCGTCTCGCCATACCGGGTTTTCAGGGAACGCTCTTTGTAGCCGTTCCGATGAACCTTGCGGGCATCGGTTCGCTCGTAATGCCCGGCACCAGCCTGCTGGAGAGCCTCCTGCAGCAGCACCTGATTTAAAAACCAGGTGATGAGGTTCAGCAGCCCAGTCCGATCATCGGAAAGATAATCTTCGATAAATGCTAAGGGATCCATGGCCCTGTTTCTCCTTTCTCCAATTCTAGGTAGGAACCAGGGCTAAATCAATTTTACAGAAGATTCGTTACGTTACCCCAATGGATCCCCCTTTTTTGCCGGGATATCCTTGGTATCAATGGAACAGTGCGAGAGATCGACTTTCCGGATCTCATACCCCGATTGGAGAAGGTCAAGGAAGAACGCCTGATATGCTCCTCGCTCGCAGAGTTCGAGGTGATAGCGATGTACCGTTGATTTTGTACCATATTTCTCCGGTACGTCGTGCCAGGTGCAGCCGGTGGTCAGGACGTACAGGATACCGTTGATCAACTGGCGGGGGTCACGCCGAGGCCGGCCGATGTGCGGCTTTGTGGGAGGGAGATATTTCCTGATAATTTCCCAGAGATCATCGTCAATTTCCCGGAATGCCATGACCCCGGGTTTTATCTGAAAGGTCTTATAATTTTAGGACGAGCTCTTCAATAAATGCTAAGGGATCCATGGCCCTGTTTCTCCTTTCTCTAATTCTAGGTAGGAACCAGGGCCAAATCTATTTTACAAAAGATTTGTTACGTTACCCGTTACTCCAAAGAGTGAGGAGTGTTGGATTGAAATGATTCACAGTGTAGTGGCATCTACCATATGTAAGTCCCAACGGATTCTATTCCAAGGATAACTGGCTATAGATTCATCCTCCACCAGCCAGTAAAGGAATCTGTTTTTTGTCCTTCTGCGGATAAAGCCCTTTAATAGAAGAGATAAGCCTAAAGGCCCTTCCGGGAAAAAATATGCTGATATATTTGTGAATTGATGGTTTTTGAGTTGCAACATCATGTAAGATAACAATCTCCCATCAAGGGATGTGTTTTTATTTTGAGAAAATGAATCTTCAATTATCGCTGACTTATGAATGCCTGGAGAGTCGCTGTCCCTCTGGCGCACAATAATGTAAGCCTGTACGCCATCATTTGACTCCATGCCGAAAAAGATGTATTTTCTCCCAGGATCACCAAAAAGCCACCTGAGGGACTTCTGATTTCGGACTACAGAAATTTTGTTCTCCTCCCTATTGTTGCGATGAACCTCTTCGATCGTTGTTAAGTAATCATCCACTTTCCCGCAGGTAAAGCGATACCGATGGCTTTGCATTCGATATATCTTGACGTTATATGGAACAGTGGGAATAATGTTGAGAACAAATCTCATGAACGCAGGATAACGTGTGTCAATAAGATAATTATGCATTGCTTGCTGTGGGTTGATGTATGATATATATCTTTTAAAATCAGCTGCGTCTTTCCAATTATGCCTTAAAAAACCCTTTAATGAGATAGGATTTCTCGCGAATGTATATAAAATTTTTAATCCTTCTTTTTTAGCATCTTCCATGACATACCCAAGCATTGCGCTGAAGATACCTCGGTTCCTGAAATTAGGGTGGACCATCGCATTACCCAGCAAGCCAGCAAGTACATTCTCCTTACTGTCTTGGGATTGAAGAACAAATTGCATGGGTTGAAGAGAAATGGAACCAATGATCGTACCTTCATGTTCTACAACGTATATTAAAGGTTTCTTTTTATTTATAAATGGATTTTGAAAGTATTTCCACCTCCATGTACTATCAGAGATGGACGTGTTGAAACTTACTTCATAGAGCGCCCGCCACTGGTTCATATCGATGCTTGAGCCTGGATCAATCATACGGTAGTCAACGCCCATATGGTGTCACCTGATTCTTATGAAGAACATTTGATATATCCAACCTCATAGAATAGGTTCTGCTTGCTAAACTGATACCGATTATGAACATTTGATCCGAAAATCTCCTTTTTGTAATTGGGCTGAATTATACATAATTGAACTCTTTTGAAATTCGGTTCGATCTACTCCAACTAATCATGACCCTCACATAGGAAAATCATCCGGCTTCTGTGAGACTTTGTGTATGCTTTTTAAGATACACGTTAAAGTTTCCATTTTATATGCCAAGACGGTCGATATGGACTGTCTCGGATTTTTTCGAGTAATTCTTCCGTGAACGAACCGAATAGCGGTCCACTAACCATTTGATAGAATGTGGAGTCGCCTACTAGATTTAGCTCGATTAATATTGGTTCAGCCTGTAGCCCTATAGCAATGTCCCATGAAACAATATCAAAATATGGCAACTGGTGATGTAGTGTAATGACATAGTCGGAGTATGCGTTGATATTTGGAATACGGCCTTCCTCAAATGAATAATTGGAGTATGGATGCCTCTCGTATTTATACCCGAGTTTATCAATTGCGTACTTGTTCAAATTTCCATCTTCATTGATTCTGCATCCCAATCCACCGGCTCCAATGTTGTCAACAACACCACCTCTGTTCCCGAATCGTGCAAAAGTAAACAGGGGGTAAATTTTACTCTTTAAGCGAAAAGTTACCATTCTAAGCGTGTTAACGGAGTTAGGATAAATTTCATGCATAATAGGATGCTGTACGATCTTTTCCTGAATAATATAGTCGTTCCCGTATGCATCGTCAAGTCTCTCAAAGGGGATAGGCTTATCCCCGACAAAAATTTGATTATCTTGGATATAAAGTGCTTTAACATTCTTACCATCAGCAGAAAAGCTTGGCTTTATAATTACTGTTCCCCCATGTTCTAATAAATATTTTAGCGCAGTATTGCGAGAGATCGGTTGGTTTTTACTTAAGTAATAAATCCCATTCATTTTTTTAAAAATTGTGATTGGTGCTTGAAAATCCTCTAAAAAAATATCTATGGCATTTTTATCAGCATAAGCATCATGTAATGCAAGACGATTCAGATAAGGGAGTATCTCCAAATTCCATATCTCTCTTGGAATATAGCGCTCGTCCTCAATACCATTAACGCTGGCACATACTGCATGGCAAAATTTATTTACGCTCTTTCCGTAATATTTCTTCCAAAAAGAATCGATACGTGTTGCATAGGATGAGGATGGGCGAATAGATAAACTGCGATTTTGCCGAGCAAGATTTTTCACTTCGTTCTGGTATCTCAATGCATGTTGGTGTTTATACAGTGTGAGGAGTATTTCTCTCGCTCTTGAGTGAACCATTGTATACACTTCTCCTTGAATTGCCACGCATCATTCCAATGCTCTAATAAGATTGTTGCACAGTTACTGGTGGTAGTAGAATCCTTTCAGTTCGAGCAGAGATAAAAATTTCGCTATTGCTATGATCTTGCTCTGACAAAATTATACCAACCTTCGATGAACCTATAGAATGGTGAGTTCCACTTCATCCGGAAGTACAATTCAATTTCACTATTGAACTTATTTTTAAAGGTGAATAGTGCAGGGCTACTTGCACCCATAATTTCAAAAAGCTCGGATCCTTGCATCAGTGCCCATTGGATCGTTTTCCAGCGAAGCAGTTCATTAGGTTTCAGTCCATCCAATAACACTTTTGGTGATCCAACCCAAGAGTACACTCTATTCTTATATTTAATAATAATGTTACCGCTAATAACGTCATCCTCGTGTGTAACAATAAATATGCGAAGATTTTCTGGATGGAACGAGTCATAAACATCCATTAAGAAGTCTATTGGAATACTAATTCGCTCTGCACTTTTCAGAAGGTTGAATATCTTTTCAATATCTACTTTTGTACCTTCTGTGACTTCAATGCCTTCCCTTTCACATTTTCTAATATTTTTCTTAACGCTTCTTTCGAGATTATTAAAGAGAACTTGTTCCCCATATCGTAGATCCAATTTATTGGTATATCTGGGTTCAACTACATAACCGCTCCATGCAAATGGTCGGGAATCCTCCATGCCCGGGGAAGTGTTTATTTGAATCGTATTTCCTTTTAGCTCCTCTTTAATGAACATGTCCAGTTCTTTCTGGAAATCCAGAAATTTAGAGTATCTCTGACGGGGTAGTAGTGTATCCCAATTGCACAGGATCGGACCCAAATATATGCATTGCACGCCAATTGGTGGTGAAGCAACAATTCTCTTGAAGGGCGTTTTATAGTAGTATAGTGGGATTATCCCGACTGTCTCACTTCCTTCATTTATCTCTACAGGATATAAGGTTGATTTATATTGTCTACCAAACAGATTGATGTCGGAATACTCCTCCATAAGCTTTAGCCATTTCCATGTATGGAATGGTGTAGAGTACGTTGAGGAGGTGATAATCTCATCCCATACATCACTGTTAGTATCAGGTACAATGGAAAGCTCCATACGTTTCATTGTTCGTAACCTGCGCTATATAAGAATTATTGTTGTCCTCCTCCAGAGGTTCATTGCAGAATATCTGTTTTCACGCATTATATCCTTGCATTGCGAAAATTGCTTTCAGTCGTGTCAATATTTTAATGACTTTGAACTCTTTAGTCATCCACGAATATTGGAATTCCACATCGCAGAAAGGAGTCTATTCTCTTTAAAAGTTGGAATCGGGCTGATTGATACATTCTTCTGCGTCAGTATCCGGTCGATACAACGATACTGTTACCCATGCAACTCCTTGCACCAGTACCTGCGCACATGGTATCTGGACAAAACCCAAGTCAGAAGGGTACATGGTTGCTTCATGACAATCGCTCTATGAGGGAAGGGAAGGAAGAAGGAATCCACTTCGATTAGGAGAGTTACTGGACAAACACTGGATCTGATTCCTCACACTCGCTTCAGAGCATGTGCTATCAATTTATATTGGTACGAGGAATACTTCGCCGCCGAATACCAAATAGCGAGGTCGGGATTGTATTTTGATTTAAAAGTTCGCAATCGTGGATTGTCGCCCGCATCCATTAGCTCATAATACTTGAAGCCATTGTCACATGCCCAACTGATTGCTTGCCATTGAACGAGATCATTTGGGGAGATGCCTTTTACATCGCTTTTCGGAACTCCTATCCACAGGTGCATTCCATCTTTATAGCAGAGGGAAACCATGCCGCCAACTCTCTCGCCCTGGTATATGGCGGCATAAATCTTCATGTTCGAAGGATGGAAAGTCTCGTACAGATCGGCAAGATACTCCATGCTCCCGGTTGTGCTTAAGCCCTGCTCTGTCATCCTGCTGGCAAGCGAGCTGTACATATACCGCAGATCCTCTAGTCCTCCCTCTTCGACGACAACGTCCTCTCTTTCAGTCTTCTTGATATCGACTCTCAGTTTTCGGTCAAACTGCTCCCACACATGTCCGGCGCCTTGCGTGAGGTTGACGCGGTATGTGTAGAGCGGCTCTACGCTATAGCCTGCCCATCGGAACGGCCTGGAATCAGGCAGACGGGGGGAAGACCGTATCCGCACAACATTGCACCCGAGTTCCGAAAACAGGAACCTGTCGACCTCTTCTTGAACTGCGATAAATACAGACTCCTTCTTGTCCTGCTTGAGGGTATCGTAATCGACAATGACCGGCCCCAGGTAAAGGAGATACGCTCGTGAGGGAGGAGATAGTGCAACCGTAGCAAAACCTTTCTTCAGTACAAATATCGGATAGATTGCAACAAGCGTCGTGCCCTTATGGCACATCAGGGGATAGAGGGCTGTGCCGGTATGCTTCTCGACGATCTTGAGCCATTTCCAAGTATGGAAGATTATGCCGTGCTGTGCGCTCTCTACAGCTGTATTCCATTGATCTGCGTCATTATCGGTGGCAAGACTGATATTGAGGGCCATTTACAACCTGCTTTTTCTGATACGCATGATATCGCGCTTATCGCATATCAAATGTATGAAATCTCTCATATATCGGCTTCAGCACCCCGGAATAGAGCCTCTCCATGATGCCGACTACTGGGGAGTATTTCTTCACCATAAACCGCAATTGCAATGACGGGTTCATTTTTGAGGAATAGTATCCGTGGAGGCGCTCGTTGCCTGCGGCACTCATGGTGATGTACTGCTGCATGCCGCAGTTGCAGCCGTACTGGATCTCCTTCCAGATCAGCAGATCATTTGGTGAGGGCGATATCGGGGTGCCGGGTTTCGGATTGCCAATCCAGCTGTACAGCCGATCCTTGTAGATGATGTCGGCGACACCTGCTACAGGCTCATCCTCGTGCAGTGCAAGGAAGACCTTGATGCTTGCCGGGTACTGGTCGTAGAGCTCAAGGAGATAGTTTTTCGGAACCGAAATAACTCTCCGCTGCTCTCCGTATCGCTTCACCATCAGGCTGAATAGTGTTTCAAGGGCCTCTCGTCCTCCTTCCACAACGGAGATGCCTCTGGCTTCCGCTCTGGTGACATTCTGCCGCACTTTCTTGGGGAGCTGTCGCCATTGCCGGTCCACGCCATTGCCGAGCTCCAGCACGTAATCGTACGCCGGGTCGACGGTGTAGCCTGCCCATTTATAGGGGCGGGGATCGGTCAGTCCAGGGGGCAGGGATATACTGATGTACGTAGCTCGCAGTTCGTCTCGAATGAACCGGTCTACAGCACTCTGGAAATTCCGGTATTCCGTCTCCCTTCGATGCAGTCTTTTTCCAGGATCATTGATCAATATGGGTCCGAGATAGTAGAGCGCTGCATCGGGAGGAGGCGAAAAGACCATGCCCATCTGCATGTTCTTCTGGTAAAATAACGGTATAATGCCGGCAGGCTTTTCGCTCTGATATGCAACGATAGGATAGAGCGTCGAGCCTGTATGCTTCTCGACGATCTTGAGCCACCTCCAGGTATGGAATATTGTACCGTGGGACGATTCGTCCACGATCCTATCCCATTCTGCAGCATCCTGTCCGGTGGCTATAGCGATTTCCACGACTATCCCGTCCTCAGGAGTATCTCTTTCTGTCTGGAGTGCTCGTGCATGCGGATGCGCACCCGCCCATTCATCTCATCCAGGATGTCGGCGTTACCAGAGAGTATGGTGATCGCTGTATCTTCAGGAAGGTAGACCTCAATCTCCTGCCGGGGGTCGCCGCCGTCAAGGACAATCTTTAATAGATCATTTTCACGTGTATAAATAAGCCTGCCCGTTTCCCGCGACCTCCACCAGCGTGCAATCTCCCCCGCACCCGCGATCCATGCGCTCTTCTGTCTGCAATCGGTAAGGATCTTTTCATACATCTCGGCATCTTCCGGATATTCCAGTGCGTTGAAGACCGGAGGGTGCCAGAGGAGCGTCAGCACCCCCTGATGGCTCTCGACTGCATCGATGATTCTGCTGCATTCATCCCACCGGTCTGATCTTCCATGGAGGGTGATGTCCATGATGGCCAGGGGGATCTCGAAGAGTTTGAGAGGAGATCCGTTGGCAACAGGGTGGAAGGGAAAGCAGGTACCGAACCGGAATCCGGGTCGGTCCTTGAACCCAAGAGAAGTGTCATACAGCAGTCCCACGTCTTCCTGGTGCTGCCATGTTGCGGGGATGTCCAGATTCAGGTGATGCTGGCGGATCCCTTCGACTGGGCCTCCGGATACTCTCTCCAGTTCCTCTTTTTCAGAGCGCAAGAGCTCGGGGTTATTGTATGAGTAGAATGACCCGTGGAGGCCGACTTCGTTTCCTTCGGCGGCGAGCTTCCGCATCAGGGCAATCGTCTCGGGGCTGCTCAGATCGCGGCACCGGGCACAGTGATGCCAGGTTTCGGGAGAGAGGATTTCCGTCCGGGCGCTCTCTTTGAGGAAGAAGAATGTGGAGGTGATACCATAGTGTTTGTTGATCCGGATGATCTCCTCAAACGTCCAGTACGGTTCGATTCCCTTGATCTTCTGTGAAAAGGAGGCAAACTGGTTTTTCACTCCCTCTATATCACCTTTTTTCAGGGACTTAATCGGCCGGGTGATCCACTGGTAGGTTTTTTTGAGCTCGTCGACATCGTGGGTCAGGCAGACGGCGAACCGCTTGCCGTCAGGCCAGTAGGATTTCCTGACGAGGGGAATGCCGATCTGTCGGCAACCGAGAAGGATCGTTTTGAAGAGGATCTCTTCGTAGATGTCGAGTATGGGCGTGGCTGCAATCCGCTTCTTCTCGATCTCACTCAGATCGCTCCAGATCGATTCCATGTAACCGGAAAGAAGGAAGCCGATCTCCCTGAATATATCAAAGCCGATTGTGATGGTATTTCTGGATAGCGTTATGCAGGGATTTGATTCGCCGCTTCCCTCAAAATAACCCTGAATCTCATCTCCATCTCCTGTGTTGTCAGGAATCTCGAATACAGGGGCCTCGCTGCCAAAGGCCCTGACCTGCCCGGCAATTCTGCCCTGTTCGTCACGGGCTGCAATTCTGATAAGAAAGTCTGCTCCCATGCCATTGCCGAAGCGGATGCAGGTGGGCAAATCCCCGTGTTGATTGAGCGTTGCCGGTATCCCGGACGTCTCAATAAAATGGCGGATCCCGGCCAGTCGATATGCGTCTTCCGGGGGTGCAGCTATTGTAATCATGTGCTGGGCTCTTTTCTCGCCATATACTCATGGAAACTATCAGGATACCGTTCCACAAAGTCGGTAAGCCATGAGGTAACATCGATCTTTTCGCTGAGCAGTTTTTCCCTCTTCTGCTGCCAGATCGCCTTAGAATCCGGCTCTTGAAGAATATCGAGCGCCTTTACAAGCGCATGATCCTGATCGGCATAGAAGTAGAGCAGATCGTATGTGTCTCTCAGTTCAAGGAAATTGCCGCATAACTCACCCGAAGCCATCCCTGATGAGGTGGCTTCGATATGGATGGCAGGGGTTCCGAGTATTGCTGCCTCGGTTGCCATCGTCCCGCCTTCGCCGATGTAGAGCCGGGCGTAATGGAGGAGTGAGTGTATTTTGTCGGGCGAGACCTGCAGCCGATATTTTTCCAGCTCGGAAGGCAGCTTTCTCTCGGATGTGATGAAAATCTTCCCGTATTTTTCAAGAGATTCGATGAATGCCTTTTCAGAACCTGATTTGATACCATGAAGGTTCACATCATGCGATGCCGCCCAGGATATAAAGCGGAGAAGAATATATGGTTCACCTTCAGAAAGCCCGACTTCGTTGAAGATTCCGGGGTCGGGCGTAAAATAATTCGGGTGCAGATATGCGAGCTCTTTGTAGCCGTTGAATGTGACATGTTTCTTCTGGTTTACCTTCTCGAGGAAACACGACGGCGTGAGGATGACGTCTGCAAACGGGTAGGTGAGAGCACTCGCTATCCTGACATTTTCTGTGTCATTGAAGATGATCGAGGGTTTGCCGAGCAGTTTCCCGACATGGGCAATATAAGGGTTGTGGACTCCGATGAGGATATCCGGCTTGAAATTCTTTGCGATGTTGTAGACCCGGTAATCTATCCGGAGCATGCCGATTGCTTTGTCAATGAGGCTGTGGTATATCTCTCCACGGTTTTCGTAATCCAGGCCATAGAGGCGCAGGAGATCCAGAGCGACCTCCTTATTTCGAGCTACTATCTGCACCTGATGCCCATGACCCTGCATGTTTCGCACCATATTTCGGAAGAGATGGACGTGTGCCGGATGCCCGATATCGATCAGTATTCTCATCTCATCACCCACTTGATCACCTCAAACGCCTCCGCATACTTCTCCTCGATCTGGGTGCCGCGGGTCATCGCGAGCCCTCTGATGAAGTCGCTCTGGAGGTAGGCCTTCTCTTTCTGGGTCTCGTAGCAGCGTAGGGATTCGATCTTCTTCTGGATCTGGGATTCGGTGAGGCGGACGAAGGCCAGGGTGTTGAAGGTGATGTTGTTCCAGGGCTGCTCATAGCCGAGGATCGTGCTGTTCTTAAACGCCCGGAGGGTCTCTTCGCGGGTCGTCTTGTGGTCCTGGTGGGTATCGTAGGAGGAGGGAGTGAAGACAATGTCGGGCTTGAGCATGTTCCGGAGGCGGATCAGGGTGTCGAGTATGGGCTGCCGGTACTTCGGGAACTCCCTGACCTCGAAGTCGAAGAGGATGGGGTCGTCGATCCCGAGGACCTTTGTGGCTCGCCGGACTTCCTTTCGGAGGATGTCGGGCGGGTACTCGGGGGGAACGGATTTCTCGCAGGCGGAGAGGGCGACGTACTCGATCTCGTCGCCCTCCTCGATGAACCGGGCGATCGAGCCGCCGCATCCGAGCTCGCCGTCGTCGGTGTGCGGGCTGATGACCAGGATCCGCCGGCTCCTGCGGCTGCTCGGCCCGCCGATCGTGCCGCTGTTCGCATCGCCGCTCATGCCGCCGCCTCCAGTGAGGCCAGGTGGCGGCAGACCTGCGGGAGATCGCGGGGCTCTATCTGCTGGAAGCCACCATTGTCGTAGAGGATGGGGGCGTGCATGATGCAGAAATCTCCTTCTCTCCGGAAGTCGGCGCGCGTCGCCGCATCGTCCCAGGCCGCAATGATCCGGTCCGGATCCATGCAGGCGAAGAGGTCGGCAATCGAGGGATGCGCCGCAAAGATCCCGGCGACGATCGCCGTCCGGGTGGCGGAGTCTTTCAGCCTGCCTTCATACTGCTTCAGGCGCTTTCTATTCTCTCCGGTCTCTTTCAGCCGGGCGATCTCCTGCCGGAGGGCTGCCCGGGTTTCCTCGATCTTCTCGGCGAGCAGGCCGTCGGCGACCTCCCTGCTCTCGAGATCGAAGGTCTTGATCAAATCGAGGAGGGCGATCCGCTGGACGGCGCCGAGATAGCAGTCTCGGGCGGGCCAGGCAAGCGTCTCGGGCACCGGGAGTCCGAGCTCCCGCGATATCCTGTCGGCAATCTGCCCGTACTGCAGTCCGCCGCCCGCACCCGAGAGGAAGAGCGATGTTCCGAGGCCTTCGGCAAAGACGATGTTACGGGCGACGGCGGAGAGGCCGATCCGGCCGTAGTGCGCCTCCAGCGCCGGGAGGCTGATATTGTCCAGGGTGGCAGGGGTGCCGCAGGCCGGGCAGGTGCCCTCGCTGGTGCCTTCGTCGCCGGTGGCAAGGGCGACCTTTCCGCCGCAGGCGCAGTGGTACCAGAGGGGGACGTGGTCGGTCCGGACGGGGGGGATATTGAGAGACCTTTCGGCGATGGCGGCGTTGTAGTGGCGGACGTAGCCCTCCCGGTGCGAACGGAGCTCATTCGTTTCTTCGGCAAAGATGCCTGCCTGCTGGAGATCCGAGTATCTGAAGAACCGGACGTCGAGACCGAAGGCCTCCGCCGAGATCCGGGCGAAGAAGAAGGCGTTTGCGTCGGGGAAGTTCTCCGCCCGCTCATGGCTCTGCCGGAGCACCTCAAGGATCGCACCGAGCCGGGCCTTCGTCGCCGCCGGGTCGAGCCGTGCCCGCTGTGCGTGTTCGATGTAATGCGCCTCGATCTTTGAGATCTCCGCCTGCCAGTCCTCGGGATCCGGCTTTGGGATCGCGTCGAAGCGCCGCCACCGGTCCTTCTCCCGGATGGCAAAGCCGATCCTCTCGCGCCCGCCCTTCTTGAACGCCGGGATCTGGTTTGCGGCAAGCAGGGACGCCGTGCTCTGGTTCTGGTCGGCAAACCCGAAGACGGCGATCGTATCGTGCCCGCGCTCCTGCAGGCGCTTCCTGATCCGGTCGAGAAGAAACGCCTTCCTCCAGACGCCGGGAAAGGGGAGGAAGTTCGGCTGATGGCCGGACTCAAGGACGATGGTATCTGCGCCGATCTGCTCCGGTTCGCTCTGCGGGATGCCGGCGTCCCGGGAGAACCTGTCGGAGATTGCGAGGATCCTGTTCAGGTTCCCCTGCTGGCGCGGGTTCAGCCGCCGCCTGCCTGCGATGCGGGAGACGAACTCATCGATCGTCATGCTTCTCCTCTGCCGGCAGCAGGAAGCGCAGCAGCCCCTGTTTCCGGACGGTAAGGGCGCTGCGGAGGGGCTCGATCCGTGCTTTCAGGAGACCGAGGCGTGCTGCCAGACGGCTCCCGAATCTCTTCTTCGCGGCCCACTCCGGGTAGGCGACCTGCGCCTTCCAGAGGCCTGCCGCAAGCCCGGAGAGGACCAGGAGGGAGATCGCGATGTTGAGCGGGGTGGTATCCACGCCGAGCACCAGGTCGATGAAGAGGACCGTCAGGATCACGGCAGCGAGGCTGAGGGTGAGGGAGATGGCCATCCGTGCAGAGAAGGTGAGCTCGTCCTGCCTCGGGTAGAGCGCCCAGGTGAGGGCGTAGCCGGGGATAAAGAGGATCAGGATGAATCCGAACACTGCCTGCAGCACTCCGAGAATAAAGCCGACGGGGTCCATTGGGTTATCGCTAAGTCTTTCATCAGGATAAGTATTAGAGTTTTTCCCAAACCGCGGCCTGAGAGCGGCACTTCGTCCGATCCGGGCTGTGGAAATGCGAACGGGTCGGGTGGGGGCCGCCGGTTGCCGGGGATCGGGGCGGCCTCCGGATGCCCCTGCCGGGAGGTATATCGGCGCTGCGGGCGTGGTGCGGTCC
>LNQE01000781.1_pt1 | contig 18230 bp, 21 predicted proteins | sample 603111 | NCBI WGS metagenome assembly LNQE01 (sample SAMN04260313, study PRJNA301899) | hydrocarbon metagenome | isolation source: hydrocarbon-contaminated ditch | place: Germany: Bremen | collected 1998
AAATGAAAGTCCCCATACTCCAAATTCTTTCCCCGTAATATTTTTATCAAAATGATTTAGAACCTTATTTACTATTACAAGCTTCTGTCTATTATTAATTTCATCGACAGTTTGCAAGATAGTCATTGAAGATTCTTTATCAATAGATGTTTTTATCAACGCTCTTACATCTTTTGGAAAACAAGAACCGCCATAACCGATTCCGGGGAATAAAAATCTTTTACCGATTCTAGTATCGGCACTAATACCTTTTCTAACCATATCAATATTGCCGCCTACCTTTTCTGTAAAGTTTGCAAGTTCGTTCATAAAAGTAATACGCATTGCGAGATATGAGTTTGCTGCGTATTTCGTTATTTCGGAACTGTATGGATCCATTTCTATTATCGGGTTGCCTTGTCTAACAAAAGGTTCATATAAAATTCTCATTTTCTCGAAAACCTTTTTACTTTCTGCTCCTATAACAATTCTATCCGGTTTCAAAAAATCATCAACAGCAAATCCTTCGCGCAAGAATTCGGGATTGGAAATCACTTCATAATTTTTTACTCCTTCTTCCGAAATAATTTTTGTCACCGATGCACATGTACCAACCGGAACGGTACTTTTGTTTACGATAATCTTAAAATCTTTATCGCCATTTGATTTCAATATTTTAGCAATATCCCCGGCAACACCGAAAACATATTGCAAATCCGCTGACCCGTCTTCGCCTTGAGGAGTTGGTAAACAAAGGAAAATAACTTCAGAATTTTCAACAGCATATTTTAAATCGTCGGTGAATTCTAATCTCCCTTTTTCAATATTACGATGAAACAAAATGTCCAAACCCGGTTCATAGATGGGAACGATTGCTTTTTTCATCATTGTTAATTTTTCTTGGTTGTTATCAACGCAAATAACATGATTCCCCATTTCAGCAAAACATGTTGCCGAAACTAATCCTACATATCCTGAACCAACAACTGATAACTTCATTATTCCTCCTTACTTCGGTAACTATAATTAATAATTTTAATGTAAAACTTACAAAAAAATCGGAAAGTTAGTTTTAATTATTTAATTATGACTTTATGATAATCGATCTTCTTGTAGATACCTCAATAAAACTTTAATTTAGACCGGAAAATATTTCAAGTAATTTTGATGGGCAATTTATTCTACAAATAGTAAATACATTTTTTGATTTGATTACCGAAGCAAATTAATTACATAAATCAAGAGGGAAAAGATGAGCGACTTACCAAAACCATTTCAAAAAGTTAAAGATGAATATCCGCAAATTATTGAAGCTTATGAAAAATTAGGCACCGAAGTTCATGCAGCCGGACCATTGGATGATAAGAATCGTGCGCTAATTAAATTAGCAATTTCAGTAGGTGCAAGAATGGAGGGTGCGGTTCACTCACATACTCGTAAAGCCTTGGAAGCCGGATGCTTAAAGGAAGAAATTAAACACACCGTTCTGCTGGCATTAACTACAATCGGTTTACCGGGTATGATGGCATCAATGACATGGGTTAACGATATTCTTGAATCATAATTTGTATAAAGAAAATCACTCATATAAAACTCAGTTCAATAAAGAGTTGATAGCCGTAAGCAGAATTACCGCGCTTTGGGCATTTAGCGAAGCTGCTTTCGGCGGAATATTACATGCTCTCAAAATACCTTTTACCGGATTGTTTATCGGCGGCAGTGCTGTAATCTACCTATCTCTCATTGCCCATTCTACAGATAAGAAATCAACTCTTCTCAAGTCTACATTGATTGTTATTTTGATTAAAGCGATGGTAAGTCCGCATACACCTTTGAACGCATATTTTGCTGTATTTCTTCAAGGACTGTTTGCGTATCTGATTTTCAGTTTTTTAATGAACAAAAAATTTGCCGCACTTCTTCTCGGGATTCTTTCGCTGACTTATTCAGCATTTCAAAAAGTATTTGTGCTGACAGTTGTTTTCGGGAATACTTTGTGGGAATCGATTGATGCTTTCGGAATTTATCTGATGAATGAATTTCTCTCGGCTGTTTCTGTTGATAACACAATTCAACTTAGCTATATCTTAATCGGTGCTTACGGTATTGTTCATATTTTGGGTGGAATCTTTTTTGGAATAATCGCAGGTAATATTCATAGCTGGATAACTAATAATTCCGGTAAAGTAAAAGAGTTTAACGAATTAATTCTCAGAAAAGATGAAACGATAATACTGCAAAAAGATGAAGTGAAAAAGAAAAGAAAATGGTGGAAGAAAAAGTCAAACATCGTGGTTCTTATTTTTGCTGTGTTGATGATGGTACTTTCCTACACAAATCCCGAGTTGGATGATAATTTGTTTTTTAAGATTATCATAATGCTAATTCGATCAATAATTATAATGTATATTTGGTTTGTTTTGCTTTCCCCCATAATTATTAAATGGGTAAAAAAGTATTTAATGAAAAAACAATCCGACTACTCGAAAGAAGTAAACAACATTTTGGCTTTATTTCCGTACTTCAAAGGAATAATAAATTATAGCTGGGAGGAAACGAAAGGGATCAAAAATTATAAACGCATATTTCCATTTTTGAAAAACTCTTTCGTACTTCTTTTGATGGCAGATATAGAGACCTATGAAGAAAATAATACTATTTAGCGGACCAATTCATTCAGGCAAAACTACTCGACTGCAAAAATTTATTGCCGACAAAAACTGTGATGGGCTTATTGCACCGGTAAAAGACGGCATGCGATACATTCGACGAATCAAAACCGGTGAAATTAAACCATTCGAAACCGAAAGTGAAGATTCGATTGTTATCGGAAAATATAAATTCAGTAAAGAAACATTTGAGTGGGCAAAGGAACAAATTAAAGAATCGCTGCAAAGTAAAGTTGATTATTTAGTAATTGATGAAGTCGGTAAACTCGAAATGGTTGACCAAGGCTACGAACCGATGGTTAGTTTAGTAATTGATAAATTCAAAAAAGAAAATTCGTTTGATCTTGTTTTAGTTGTTCGTGAGAGTTTGGTTGAAGATGTTATAACTAAGTATGGATTAAGTGAATATAAAATTGAAACGAAATTCTAAATCCTAATCTCTAAATCCGAAACAAATTATAAATAAAAAGCTCAAATCATGAAACGAATCTCATACTCCATTTCTTTGAAAATTTGGATTTAGGATTTTAGTATTGTTTAGAAATTAGGATTTAGGATTTAGAATTTCCTTCACATCAGCATCCTTCTCGCTTCGGTTTACCGCCGCTTGTGTTCATCGGTACTGCAGCCGGCATTTCAATCTTAGGCATTTTAATTTCTTTTCCACCCTCAGTTTCACCGATTTGCGGCGAGCCGCCGAAAAATTTACTTACTTCAACCATCTTATCAAATTCTGCTTTTTCTTCAGTAGATGCGTTCTCGGAAATCGTTGGGAATAATATTTCATCTTTCCAAGAATCAACACCGCTGTTAAGGATGTAAACGCTTTTATAATTATTTGCTTTCAGAATAAACCAACCCTGTGCTGCTCTAATGTTATCTTCACAATACAAAAGAATTTTTTGATTACGCATTAAATTGGATTCCATCAATTTGGAAGTCGGAATATTTACGGCAGTCGGAATAAAATATTCTTTGTAAGCTTCTTCATCGCGCAAGTCAACCAATCTGTAATCTACTCTTCCTTCGATTATCCAACCGGCAAGCTCTTTTACGTTGATTATTTCACTATCCCGAATTGATTCTACCGATAGTGATTTCACATTAATTTTTGTAAAAGTATTATCGTATGGATTACCTAGAAGTACGGCAACTAAACCGAGTATTAAAGCGACCAACGCTAATTTTCTTGAACCGGATAAATTCATAATATAATTTTTCATTTTGATTCTCCTTTTTTCGCCATAACTCTTTCACCCCACTCTGCGGCGGCAAACGCTCCAAGTGCCATCAAAACGACTAAGAAGACAACCATTCCGTAAGAGAGACCGAAAAAGTCCGGCAGAGTTACTCTACCCATAGCTGATGAAAAGTAAAAGTTTTCTATGAACGGATATAATTCGGCAAAAATAAATACGCCAAAAGTTACACCGAGTATAAAAACAACTGCATCTTTCTTGCCCGTTGAAAAAGCAACAAATGAAGTCCCGGGACAGTAACCGCCGATTATAAATCCCATCCCTAAAATTAATCCACCGACAACTTGAGGAATAATATAAGTATCGCTTACATACACAAGAGATAGATCCAAATATCCAACATATGATAGATAGAAAACTCCAATCATGGCTGTGACAATTGCGGTAAACATAACTTTAAGAACACGCATATTGGTAAAGTAGAATTGTGCAGCAAGAATTCTCGCACTTCCGAATCCGCCGCGTTCTAAAACAAATCCAAAACCAATACCGATTGCGAATGCAATAATTAAACTGACATCAAAACCGAATAAATCGAATTTGTAAAATGGTGCGTTCATGTCCATTGCCTCCTCATAAAATAAGCTATTGCATATCCGCCGGCGAAAACTGCTAGCATAAAAGCCCAGCTTCCGAGTCCGAGCAAAGCACCGCCGGTAAGCGCTTGTCCGCTTGTGCACCCGCGTGCAAGTTTAGCTCCGAATCCCATTAATGTTCCACCAATAAAAGCGAACAGAAATCGAGTTTTAGTTTTAACTCGCGGACCTTTTTCCACTCCGCTCTTTACTCTTCCGGCTAACATACCCGATAAGAATCCGCCGAAGATTACTCCGAGTACTTCGAACACGAGCCAATCTTTTAACGGACTTACTGAACCATCGCCAATATAAGCCGAGTAGTATTCATTACTTAGTGCATGTTCGGGTGCAACTGCATTAACTCCTACGGTTACAACAGAGGAAACCGCACCGGATGCTCCGAGTCCCCTTCCCATAATTACAAATGCTGCTAATAGAACAAGTCCCAATCCAAATCCAACGTAATACGGATTTGAATATGGTTTTGCTTCAACGTGACTGTGAGTATGTTCATTATCAGTCACCTGAAGTTTCACTTTTGATAAAATGTGAGTAAGTGCTGTCATTTATTTTCTCCTAAAGATTCAATTACTACGTCAAGATTCTCATTACTGTCATTCTGAGGAATCGTTTTTTGATGACGAAGAATCTCACCTCATAATTTTTTTAGAGTGAGATTCTTCACCCGATAAAAAGCATCGGGATCAGAATGACAAGAACATGTTATAACCATTTACTAACCTGTCCAGCTTCAACAATTACAAATCTTAAAATCAATCCGCCGACTATGACCATTATCGGCGCCCATGGCGTGTGATTGACTTTATGATTGACTGCCATCAATTGTATGATTAACGGAATTACAATTCCAATGCCTACTACAAAAACCCAGAAAGTTGCAGCATACGGACCGCTTAAAATCAACATCGCTGCATCTTGATGAACCTGAGTTGATGTAAGTAATCCGATAATCATCAATGCGATTACAAATAATTCGAAGATCAGAAATCCGTTATCGGCTTTTGCGAGTAATTCTCTCTCGTAAACATTTTTTGCAACCATATGAACGAATGCTGCTGCACCGGAAAGTCCGGAAACCAAAAAGAGCAGCCACAAAATCGAAGTATTCCACAAAGGTCGTGCGCCTAGCGAACTTAAAAGAATACCGGTGTACATTCCGAGCATTGCTCCTAAAATCATGTTTGCAACACCGATGTTCTTAATCCATATTTTTCTTTCGTTCAGCCAATCTGAATATTTTTTTACAACCGGTAACTTTGCAATTAGCCATTTCGGGGGTGTAATTAATATTGTGACAAGTATTGCCGGATAAACAATTATTAAAATCCAAGCACCCCAAGACATTGGCGATGTTATTTGAAATGTTGTGTACAATCTCCAAGTGAATAACTTATGTTCGAGATCTAGAAACAAAGCAAACATTCCCAAACTCAAAAGAACTAAACTAACCCAAGGCACATAACGGCATGAACAAGTTTCTTCACTTTGTCTCTGTTTGAATAAAAAGTATCCTGTTATAATCATCATCCCGGCAACCATTCCTCCTAAGAAAAGATAAACCGGAATCTCCCATCCCCAAACACTAAGAGTCGGATCGATTAAGTGATTATTTCTAGTTGTTGTAATTTCGTGCATCGTAAACCTCTTAGGTCAAATAAAATATTTTTGGTTTTGTACCGGCTTCCGGTTTCAGCGAATGATGTTTTCTTGAATTAAGTTGTTTGCTTATTTCGCTGTTCGGATCATCGAGATCGCCAAAGGTCATACAATGAGTCGGACAAACAGAAACACAGGCAGGATCTTTCCCTTCTTCCACTCGATGAATACAAAACGTACATTTATCCGCATAACCTTTGGGATGAATAAATCTTGCATCATACGGACAACTAGCAACACATGCTTTACATCCTATACATTCGTTATGTTCAACAAGAACAACTCCGCCTACATCGTGATAATGACTTGCGCCTGTCGGGCAACTTGAAACGCACGGTGCATTTTCACAATGATTGCATCGCTCACTTCTGATTTCTAATTGTATGTTTGGAAATTTTCCGAATGCTTCTTCTGTTATCCAATCCCTATTAAAACCTTCGGGAACGCTGTTTTCAGTTTTGCATGCAACTACACAATCCATACAACCGACGCAAAGTTTGGTATCTATCGCCATTCCGTATCTTGCCATTTTATGCCTCCCGCTCAATAGTTACAAAATTGACATTCATTGCAGTGCCTCCCATCAGCGGGTCGAGTTTATACTTTGTTGTAAGTTGCGCATCGCTTGCACCTTTTAAGTAAGTGCTCTTCAACATTCTTGAACGCTGTCCAAATCCATGAACCATGTAAACACTGTCGGGACGAATTCTCTCGGTCGCTTTTACTTTCACTTTATTCGAAATAACTCCGTCCGTGTTTTTGAGTTTTATATAATCACCTGATCTTAAACCATATCTCATTGCAATGTCGTTATTTATCCAAACCGAGTTTTCTTCCATCATATCTTTTAAGATCGGATTCGATTGTGTTTTAGCAAAAGTGTGAACCGGCGCTCTTCCCATCAGTAATCTAAAATATCCGGGTGGTGGAGATTCCGGTTCGGTAAATTTCGGAACCGGGTCGAATCCCTTTTCTTTTAATTGAAGTGAGTAGAATTCAATTTTACCGGAAGGTGTCCAGAAGTTCGGCTGAACTCCTTCTTCAAAATAAATCGGCTGTTTGGGAGCTTTTATTACTCCTTCTTTCTTTAATCTTTCAAGTGAAAGTCCGACTGATTTTAACCTTGTGTCGAGATAATCTTCAACATCTTTCCATGGAAAATACTTTTGAAGTCCGAGTTTTTTACCCAACTCTTTAGCAATCCACCAATTTGGTTTTTGATGTGAAGGTTCTTCGACAACCGGTTGACGAATCGAGACAAATCCTTCTTTGAAAGGAGAAATATTTAACTCATCATATCTTTCTAAATAAACTGATTCGGGGAGAACAACATCAGCCCAACCGGCAATTTCACTCGGGACTACATCAACAACTACCATTAAATCAAGATTTTGAATTGCCTTAATTGTCTCTTCTTGATTTGGAATTGCCTGAAGTAAATTTGTTGCGTAAATAATCCATCCTTTAACAGGATAAGGATTTCCCGTAATTGTTGCTTCACGAATTCCGTTTGCCAAAAGTTCACCTGTTGCGAATGGATATTTAAAATCGGGGTTATCTACTCTTTCCTTTTCTGGTTTTGGATATTCTAGATAAGGATAAGATGGAATATTTAATTTTGTCGGAATAAAGAATCCACCTTTTCTTCCCCAGCTTCCGAGCAATGCATTAAGTAATGCAATTGCACGGCTTCTTTGAGTATCGTCTCCGTACCAAGTTGTTCTTCTTCCGGGATGAATTATTGTAGCAGGTTTATGCTTTGCCATTTCATAAGCTGTATCCCTTATTACTTTTGGGTCAATACCGGTTTTGGGATAAGCCCATTCGGGTGTGTAATCTTTTATTTCATAAGCAAACTGCTCAAAGCCGAATCCGTATTTTTCAACGTAATCTTTATCGTAAAGATTTTCGTTTACAATAACATTCATCCAAGCAAGAAGTAACGCAATATCGGTTCCAGGTTTAATAGGTAGATAATATTTTGCTTTGCTGGCGGCAACGGAATATCTCGGATCTACAACAATAAAAGTTGCGCCTTTTTTATTTGCTTTTGCAAATTCCTGCACTTGTGTGTTGTGCATATTTTCACCGAGATGCGAACCGATCAACACCATACATTTTGTATTTTCTATATCGGTTCTTTCGGGTGAGCCGACAATATCGCCGAACGTTAATTCAAATCCGGTTTCTCTCGGTCCGCGGCATTGAGCAAATGACGGGGCTGTTTCGTTCGGAGAGCCGAATGCTTTTATCATATGTTTTAAAAATGTTCCGCCAACACCGTGACTGAACAAAGCCACTGATTCGGGACCATATTCACTTTTGATTTTCTTCATTTTATCGGCTATGTAATCGAGAGCTTCGGTCCAAGTAACACTTACCCATTTTTCTTCACCGCGTTCACTTTTACGTATGAGCGGAGTTTTCAATCTATCTTTATCGAAATGTGCACCGACACCGCCGGTCCCTCTCGGGCAAAGTCTTCCATTGCTTAATGGATCATTCGGATGTCCCTCTATTTTCCAAAGTTCGCCGTCTTTTAAGTATGCGACAGCGCTGCATTTCCAAAAACATAAATCGCAGTAGGTTGGAATTTTTTGTATTCCTTTAACCGGTTTACCGGTTTTCTCTTCAATCTTTTTTGCCCCTCTCGTAATCGTGCTTAGCGATGTTACTGCTGCCAATCCGGTTACCGTTGCGCTTGAAATCTGTAAAAATCTTCGTCGCGATAATTCCATATTAGTTTCCAGAAATTTTTCGAATTGATTCTTTAACTTGATCGCAGCTTGAGTGATTTGTATAAACTTCACATTCGCGGCAGTCTCTATTTTCGCAAGTTGTATTTGGGTGCGTGTAAGTCCAGCAAGGTTCTGTGTGTCCTAAATATGCCTTACAATTTCTTCTATCTTCTTCCGCACATTGAACTACTTCCCAGCAGGGAATCAATGAGTAAATTGTTTTGATTCCATTTATGCTGATTTTGCTTTCGTTGATTGCTCTACGGATACATTCGATTCGATCAATATCCGCTTGAGAATATGAACGCTGATTGCCTCTAGTTTTGTGAGGGATAATTAGACCCTCTCTCTCATACATTCTTAGTGTATGAACTGAAATACCAAGCAGTTCTGCTGCAGTTCTTATTGGATAAAACGGTTTGTCTTTTATTTCGCTTAAGTTCATTGAGAAATTCTCATTTGTAAATGTTGATATTTGTGGATGTCAACTTTCTTGCCATTTATAAATATGCGCTTTTGCAAAAATTTTTGAGGGTATCAGCTTATCATTTTTATAATTGGGAAATTTTTCTTCATAAAATCTTTGATTTTGGGAAATAAAAGACGTTTTATCTGCATAAAACATAACTGGATATTATTATTCTGTTAAGATGCAGACGCGTAGGGAAAGATTCGTAATAGATTTTAGATTTTAAATGGCTGGTCTGTTTTATTGGCGAGAAAAGAATAAATTTCTTGATACTCTTCAACCGAATTCATATTCAAAAATTCATTCTCTTTGGCAATTGAAGTTACATCAACAAACTCAATTTCATAATTATTGAGCAAACTTTTAACAGAAGTCTTCCTCTTCAAACTCCCCTTCTCCCTTTCTCCTCTTCTCCCTTTCTCCTCTTCACCTTTTCGCAAAATTTCTTTTGCTCTTTCCAAAACAGATTTAGAATAAACTCCACACAACTGGTGGTACTTCCCATCCGTAATAGGTAGAATTATTTCTTTATCAGAATTTGTGTTAATAATTTTTTCAATTACATTTTGAGAGACTAAGGGTAAGTCGCACGAGATCACAAAATTTCTTTCTGTGTTGGATTCAAGAAGTGAAGAATAAATTCCTGCAAGCGGTCCGCTGTTTTTGAATTTATCCGGTACAACTTTATAACCAAACTTAGAATATTTTTCAACATTGTCAGCGCTGATTATAATCTCGTTACAGAACGGTTTTAGCTTGTCAATCATTATTTCAATGATAGTTTTTGTTCCGACTTTTAACAGGGCTTTATCTTCACCCATTCGAGAACTTCTTCCACCGGAGAGTATAATACCGTTGATTTTATTATTCATCAGAAGAGTTGAAAATCAAATTGGAGAAAATAATTTGGAGCAAAAAGTTTGTCTTCTGAGTCGGTATACTTGTTAAATCTTACTCCGCCAAACAAATACCCCAAAGATTCAATCTCTTTATATAGACCGAGTGAAAGAGTATGGTAAGTCTCATCCAACTCAAACCTCTTACCCTCAGAAGACTTTAACCAATCATAAAAAGTAACGGAGGTAGGTTCAATATCAAAAAAGCTTTGTTGGCCGAAGGTGTAGTTAATAAATCCGTTTATGAACCATTCGGGATTTTTGGAGTTTATTGTTACACCCAAATTCAGATCAAAAAAATTTTCTTTGCGAGATTCATTGAAGAAAAATACTCTACGCTCAGCATCACCGGTAAATGGTTTATCTTCAACTCGCACATAATCGATATGAGTTTCAGTCTCATAATATGCGCCTGCAATATCCAATCGAACCGCCCAATTATTTTCTTCTCTAAAAAATCCAAGTCCAAAATTAAAGTTGTTCAAATCAATTTGATCAATGTCCGCGAAAGTAGTTCCACCGTATAAAGAAAAATTAGGTGTGACATTGACTTCCACCTCAAAATTTGTTTGAAATTCAGGAATATTCCAATGTAGATTATTTCCGCTGAACTCTTCAGTATTGACTCCTGCAGTTTCAATGAAATAATCTTCTCCCTCAATAGGTTTGACTTCATAAATTCCATTCTTATTTACCATAGTGTGTCCTTCAATTTTGGTGCTCAAGATTCTATCAAGGTTTTTAGTTACGTTCAATCGAACACTAAAGTCACCAGCTGATTCATGATTAGTGATCTTAATCGTATTATTATTGACCGCGCCAAATTGCTCAGCGTTTTGCAATTTCGGCGTGGTTGTAGTAACCGTACATCCGATAAACAGAACTGAAATTGCTATGATTAATGTAAGTATGATCTTCATAACCATCCCTATTTATCTTCTGAAATATAGCACATAGTCGGAAAAGATAAACTGGAATAAATTTTCGGATTAAATACTTAAGCGGTGTCATAACTAATTACTATATTTTCTTTTTCCAAAAACGAGAAATATTTCTCAATTTAAGTTAAGTTTTTAGTGAAAAATAGCCCTATTTCACTTAAACACAATCCTTATTTGGCTCGATTTTTTCTTTTCTTCTCTTTCTGTAAATGAGATATTATCGCTGATTTTTGATATGTTTATTAGATTAACACAAAGAAAAGTTTTTAACGGAGCTATATAATGTCAGAAGAAAAATTGAAGCCTGAACTTCCAAAAGAATTAAACTTGCAAAAAGATTTTGAGTCGCCTTCATATAAGCAGTGGCGCGAGGTTATTGAAAAAGATTTAAAAGGTGTTCCCTTTGAAAAAAAATTAATTACAAAAACATACGAAGGTATCGATCTCCAACCGATTTATACTAAAAAGGATTTAGAGAATTTAGAATTTATTGATGAACTTCCCGGTGAAGGAAATTTCTTGCGAGGGAAAAACTTCTCCGGTTATAAATCTTCCGGATGGGAAATTTGTCAAGATCTGCCTTACCCATTAGCCGAAGAATATAGCGAAGCTCTAAGAAATGATTTATCACGAGGACAAAATTCAATTTCACTTAAACTTGATGAGGCTTCAATAAATGGTTTAGATGCAGATCAAGCAAATGTGAATCAATTCGGTAAAAATGGTGTTTCAATTTCATCGGTAGAAGATATTGAGAAAGCTTTTAATAATATCGATATCACAAAATTTCCAATTCATATAGATACCGGTTATACTTCTCTTCAGTTTCTTCCGGTTATCAATGGTTATTTGAAAAAGAAAAATGTTGATGCAGATAAAATAAAAGGTAGTATTTCAGCCGATCCAATTTCATCCTTAATTTCAAATGGGAAACTCCCACTCTCAATTGATAATTTATTTGATCAGTTAAAGACATCAACCGATTGGTCAATTCAAAATATTCCTAACATAAAAACAATTGGGGTCAGCGGATTAAGTTATCACAATTCCGGTGCAAATGCTGTTCAAGAGCTTGCTTACACATTAGCTGCCGGTGTGGAATATATTAATGCGTTATTAGAAAGGGGATTAGATATAAATCATATTACTAATCGAATGAGATTCACTTTTGGTATCGGGACTTTCTTCTTTATGGAAGTTGCAAAATTGCGTGCCGCAAAAATTCTTTGGTCAAAAATTACGGAAGCTTATGGTGCTGATATTGATTACAGAAAAATGGTTATTCATGCTAGGACAGGATTATTCACTCAAACAAAATTCGATCCTTATGTAAATCTGCTGCGGACAACAACAGAAGCATTTTCTGCAGTGGTTGGCGGAATAGATTCAATTCATACAAACACTTTTGATGAAGTAATCGGATTACCGGATCAATTCTCCCGAAGAATCGCACGTAATGTTCAAATCATTTTAAATGAAGAATCTCATCTAACGGATGTGATTGATCCGGCAGGCGGTTCATTCTTTGTCGAAAAACTAACCGATGAAATTGCCAAAGCTGCTTGGAAAGAATTTCAAAAGATTGAAAGTATGGGTGGATTAATTAAAGCTCTACAAGAAGGTTATATTCAAAAAGAAATAGATAATGTTTGGGAAACACGAAAGAAAGATATTTCAAAAAGAAAATCGGTTATCGTCGGCACAAATATGTACGCGAACATTAAAGAAGAAATAAAAAAGAATAATTATCCGGATCACAAAGTAATTCAAGAAAGACAAACCGATCAATTACGAAAATTAAAAGCCGCACGTGATAATGAAAAAGTAAAAACTAATTTGGATGCGCTCAGCATGGTTAATAAAAAATTATCAGCAGAATTTGTTGATAAACTAACCGAAGCAATATTAAATGGAGCAACGTTAGGAGAAATATCAAAAGTTAATCATAGTAAAACCGGAGAAGGTATATCAATTAATAAAATTGAATTACGCAGAGCTTCCGAATTTTTCGAATCACTCCGGGAAAAAGCTGAAGAAATAAAATTAATACGAGGAAGCAGACCAAAAGTATTTTTTGCAACTATGGGGTCAATAAAACAATACAAAAGTCGTGCGGATTTCTCACAAGGATTTTTTGAAATCGGTGGATTTGAAATTGAATATCCACGCGGATTTGAATCATCGGATGATGCTGTTAAAGCCGCTGATGAATCTAATGCTGATGTTGTTGTAATTTGCTCGACCGATGAAACTTATCCCGAACTTGTTCCACCGTTTACAAAAGGAATTAAAAAAGCTAATAAAAATGTTACTGTAGTTCTTGCCGGTTATCCGAAAGATCAAATTGAAGAGCATAAAAAATCGGGAGTGGATGAATTTATCTATCTCGGTTGTGATGTGTTTGAATTGTTAAATAAAATTTTGAGTAAAATTAAATAAGAACCCTTGCGTCGTTGCGCCTCTGCGGTTGTTTTTCATTGATTCACCGCCAAGACGCGAAGGTGCAAAGGAATTTAGAGGATTTGAAAATGAAACCTAATTTTGCAGAAATAAAATTAGACTTGAAGAGTAAAGAAACTTCCTACAAAGAGTGGAAAGTAAAATTCAAAAAAGAAACCGGTAAAGAAGTTGATGAATTTATTTGGGAAACAATGGAAAAGATCAACGTAAAACCTCTTTACACAAAAGATGACATTAAAGAATGTGAACACATAGATTATATGTCCGGCATTCCACCATTCTTGCGCGGACCATATTCAACTATGTATGTGATGCGTCCTTGGACAGTCCGCCAATACGCTGGTTTTTCAACTGCCGAAGAAAGTAACGCATTCTATCGAAGAAATCTTGCTCAAGGTCAACGCGGACTATCAGTTGCCTTTGATCTTGCAACCCATCGCGGGTACGATTCTGATCATGAACGGGTTACCGGCGACGTTGGTAAAGCAGGTGTTGCTATCGATTCGGTTGAGGATATGAAAATATTGTTCGATCAAATTCCACTCGATAAAATGTCGGTCTCAATGACAATGAATGGAGCAGTTCTTCCGGTACTCGCTTTCTTTATTGTTGCAGCAGAAGAACAAGGTGTTATGCACGAACAACTTACCGGCACAATTCAAAACGACATTTTAAAAGAATATATGGTTCGCAATACATACATTTATCCACCGGAAATGTCGATGAAAATTATTGCAGATATTTTTAAATATTCAGCGAAAGAGATGCCGAAGTATAACAGCATTTCAATTTCAGGTTATCATATGCAGGAAGCGGGTGCAACGGCTGATTTGGAAATGGCTTACACTTTAGCCGATGGATTAGAATATGTTAGAACCGGTGTCAAAGCAGGAATGGATATTGATGAGTTTGCACCGCGACTCTCATTTTTCTGGGCACAGGGCATGAATTACTTTATGGAAATTGCAAAGATGCGCGCGGCAAGATTGATTTGGGCAAAACTCATTAAGCAATTCAATCCGAAAAATCCGAAATCAATGTCATTGCGTACACACTCGCAAACTTCGGGATGGAGTCTAGCCGAACAAGATCCGTTTAATAATGTCGCAAGAACATGTATTGAAGCAATGGCTGCAGCACTGGGGCACACTCAATCACTGCATACAAACTCGCTTGATGAAGCAATTGCACTCCCGACAGATTTCTCCGCAAGAATCGCGCGTAATACTCAACTTTATTTACAGGATGAAACAAATATTACAAAAGTAATTGATCCATGGGCAGGATCATATTATGTAGAATCATTAACCGATGCACTTCTTAAAAAAGGATGGGCACACATTCACGAAATTGAATCATACGGCGGAATGACCAAAGCAATCGAAGCTGGTATTCCTAAAATGAGAATTGAAGAAGCTGCAGCAAGAAGACAAGCTAGAATCGATTCCGGAAGAGAAACAATTGTTGGTGTTAATAAATATAGATTAGACATAGAAGATCCAATCGAAATTTTAGAAGTCGATAACACTGCAGTTCGATTGTCGCAAATAAAAAGATTACAGAGAGTAAAATCTGAACGAAATCAAGCAGATGTAAAGTCAGCTCTCGAAGCAATAACAAAATGTGCTGAAACAGGTGAAGGAAATTTATTAGATTTATCTGTTAAAGCTGCACGAGTTAGAGCAACTCTCGGAGAAATCTCCGATGCTATTGAAAAAGTAAGCGGTAGATACCAAGCAACAACAAGAACCATCTCCGGAGTATATAGAAGTGAATACAACACCGAACAAGGAAACACTGTGGACAAAGTAAGAAAAATGACAGACGAATTTGCCGAACACGAAGGTCGCCGCCCAAGAATTTTAGTCGCTAAAATGGGGCAGGACGGACATGACCGCGGCGCCAAAGTCGTATCAACGGCATATGCAGATATGGGTTTTGATGTTGACGTTGGTCCCCTTTTCCAAACACCCGAAGAAACCGCGAAACAAGCTGTTGAAAATGATGTTCACGTTATCGGCGTTAGTTCACTTGCAGCCGGACATAAAACTCTCGTCCCGCAATTAATTGAAGAACTTAAAAAACTTGGTCGTGATGATATCATTGTTGTAGTCGGCGGCGTAATTCCTTCACAAGATTATAATTTCTTGTATGAAGCAGGCACTGCATTGATATTCGGTCCCGGAACTCAAATTCCGGAAGCGGGAATAAAAATTATGGAAGAGATAAATAAGAGATTTTTATGAGATTGTACTTAGATACATCAGTCATCGGCGGTTATTATGACGAGGAGTTTGCGTTAGAAACTCGCAAGCTATTTGATGAAATTTTTGAACTCAAACATAATTTAGTCTTGTCTGAAGTTACACTACCTTAAATCGAAGGTGCGCCACAAAAAATCAAAAATATATTGAATAATATTCCAAAGAAGATAGTAAATGTTGCTTCGATAAATCGCGAAATTATTGAATTATCAAATAAATATATATTGAAAGATATTATCAGTGCAAAATATAAAGCAGATGCTCTTCATATAGCAACTGCAACAATTCATAGAGTTGATTTAATTGTCAGTTGGAACTTTAAACATATGGTAAACGTAAGAAGAATTAGAGAATATAATTCCGTAAATTTAAGCGAAGGTTATCCAACAATTGATATAAGGTCTCCGAAAGAGGTTTACAATGACCAAAACTAAGAAAAAATCATTTGATGCCGTCGAATTCATGAGGAAACAGCGTGAGCGATTGTCTAAATTGTACTCGGAAAATCCGGAAAAATTTTTTCAAGAGGTAAAAGAAGCTGGGGAAAAATACCGTGAATCTTCAGCTAAAAAATCTCATAAACAAAAATCTAAAGTTTAAAACACAATAAAAATTTTTATGTGGTGCCGGGTTCTGCCCGGCTTTTTTAATGTCCCAACCTCTCCAACCTACTTACATAACTCTCATAATAAACTTTCTTCAAATCACTTCTTAAAAAAGAAGCATCAACCATTTCTTTTACTTGGTTGGTTTTATCAAGCATTGCATCATAAATTTTTGTGAAGCGATTTTTATTAATGCCGATTCTTTTTGCGAATTCTTCGAAATCCGTTTTAGTGTATTTGCTTCCGGCTTTGTATGCTTCTGTTTCAAAATCATCCTTAAATAAATCCAATGCTAAATCGGAGTCGCCCGGAACATGGAGGGATGTATTTAACAAATCATAAAACTTAGTTAATATGTAATCACCGTATTTTTCATTACGGTAAAGAGAAAAGTTTTTTAAGTGAGCATCTCCATTGGAAAAGAGGTAATTAAAAATAATTACTCGAAAATATTTTTCAATTTCTATTTGATAGGGCTTAACATTCTTTTTCATTAATTCGGCAATCTCTTCATAACTGAAATCGTATTTATAATTTTGTCCGTTCATTTCTACTGTTCGCCCGGCAATTTGCGCAAAGTCTTCTTGTAGTGTTTTCGTACCGTCTTTCATTCTATCAAATCTTTTTGAAATGTATGCGGGTTCTTTATCAGCAAAAAATATTATTGCATTTACCGCCGTATCAATTTTATATATTTGGCTAGCGGCTTGCATTGTAAGATGTTCATTATAGGGAACTTGATCCAAATTCTTATATACTCCGCCGGGGATTGGTTTTAAAATGTATTCACCATCCTTTTCGGTAAGAACTAATTTATCTATCTCTAACTTAAGTGAGTGTTTAATTTGAATACCGGAAATTGAAAGTCTATCGCTTCTTTCCAGTTTTGCAGAATTAAATTCAGGTCGTGTAAAACGCAAAAGATGGCTTACTTTTTTCCCGTCAAATAATTTTTTCAAGCAAGGTTTACAATATGTATCAAGTGCCGGTTTTAAACAAGCCGGACATTTATCAATTTTCATTTTTCAACAACCCTCACTCCGCCTATTGTATCTTCAGAAGCTGTTTTTAACAACAGACTAAAAAAATCATTTTCATCAATTTTTAATTTGCGGCATTGGAGCTCTTTATTTTCACCTTCACTTAGCAGTCCATAAAAAAATGGGAAAAGCATATTTGATCTAAATATTTTTTTTTGTTTTGGTAGCGATAAACTTATTGCGGGATAATCAGTTTGTAAATATTCATCACTGTATTGAAAAAAATATTCTCCATCTACTTTCGATAAAGTTCCCACATAATTTTCGTTATAAAAAACTTTTGCTTCTCGTTTCATATCAATCAACTTTTATTGTAATTTCCAATCCTAAAGCATCCGTAATTTTTTGCACAGTATCCAAAGTCGAATTTGCATTTCCATTTTCGATATCAACAAAGTTTCTTAGACTTAAACCAACTATTTCCGCAAAATCTTTTTGAGTGATTTTAAGAAACTTGCGTCTGTCTCGAATTATTTGACCTATTTCTTTTTTTGTCATTTTATAATGCAACAAATTGCACATTTTATTATTTTGTGAGTTCAAAATAAAGATATTTAAGATAAAGTGCAATATTTTGCACAATTAACTAAGTTAATCTGCATTCTGCTAAAAAAGAGATTAATCATGCAACATATTGCATATTCTTAAAAATATG
>LNQE01000858.1_pt1 | contig 18148 bp, 14 predicted proteins | sample 603111 | NCBI WGS metagenome assembly LNQE01 (sample SAMN04260313, study PRJNA301899) | hydrocarbon metagenome | isolation source: hydrocarbon-contaminated ditch | place: Germany: Bremen | collected 1998
CCCGGCGGCATACCCGCCAGAATTTGGAGGCTGCGGCCATCGGGCGTATTTGTCGATGGCACGGAGCATAGTTTCCAGGATATCTTCCTTTGATTCCGGTATGGCATAGCGTCCCGGCGACCACGTTGACCACTTGCCGCTTTTGTGCAGTCCGGTAAATCCTCCGCACACGAACATGCAGCGCGTGCAGTCAATTCTGCGGGAGAAGGTATATGTTTTGCCTCCCAGAACAACGGTGTCTGTGTCGTCTTTCGAAAACATGTTTCCTACACAGGATTTTACGCAGATCTTGCACTTATCACAAAAATTTTCTTTCTCCGTCAGGGGATCGGTGGGATTAAGCTCAGCGGTTGTCACGACAGTTCCCAGAATAATGGCCGTGCCATACCCGCGTATTCCCACGTTGCCGGACCAACCGAAAGAACCCAGCCCGGAAGCAACCGCGACATAGCGGTGGGAAATGTCCGGATGCATAAGCAGCTGCCAGTTTTCAAAATCGGTACGATACTTGTTGTTGCCGTGAACCCGTGCTGATGGATAGCCCCTTTCTGTCAGCCAGATGGCGCATTCCTTGGATATTTTGGAAGACAAAATGGATTTGTTAATCTGCTCTTCATCATTGCCTGTACGATCTTCCTTGGAAAGGTAAGAGCGAATCTTTCCGCGTTCAAGAGGCAGGGCAAAGCTTATTGCGGAACGGGCTTCCTTAAGCTGGTAGGTGATGTCGGCACTTGGTGGGGCGCCAGCAAGGCTTTCCAGTGTGGCGAACCGGACTTTTATCGCGCCTTTTTCCAGCAGAAACTCCTCAATTAATTTTTCCAGCGACATTTCAAAACCTCTCCAGATGTTTTGCTTTACCTGTAACCGATTGACTTTCAAAAATCAACCTCTGTAATTCCGGCCCGGCATACGCCGGGTAAACTCCAGCGGGGATCCAACTGCCAGCGTCATTCCCGTCCCGCATACGCGGGATGTTACTCCGGCCGGAATCCATAAACCATGTCATTCCCCGGCTCGCAGACCGGCGAATGCCGGTTGACCGGGGAACCCAGTCCTTTTCTATTCACCATTCACCTTCTTTCCAATCGTCTAAACTTCTAAGCTTCCAATCTTCTAATCCTCCAAACCTCCAAACCACCAAGCCTCTAATCATCTGCTTTTCCCCTTTCGCTCTGTTTAAACAAACAACGTTTCGACTATTTTACACAATCATGTAAAAAAGTCTTGACATTTTTACATATAACTGTAAATTAGTCGCATGGAGACCTTTGCACAACGGCATAAAACCAACAACATTGTCATTCCCGCGTAGGCGGGAATCCAGTATTATCAATGGTTTCCTAGATTCCCGCCTACGCGGGAATGACAGCTAATGGGTGCTTTTCAAAGGTCGCACATGGAACGCACAGTAAAAAAATATATCTTCGATCCGGAAATGAACGCGGGGAAAATGATATTCCTCACCGGGCCGCGTCAGGTCGGTAAAACTACGTTTGCCCGTAATTGGCTTGCCGGACAAAAAGCCGGCGATTTATATTTCAACTGGGACGATCCGGCAGTGGCCGTAGAGTACAAAAGAAACCCGCTCTTTTTCACAAACATCATCAATGATAGATTTGATAAAAAACCTCTGCCTCTGGTATTCGATGAAATTCATAAACACAAAAACTGGCGCAATATTCTCAAGGGCATTTACGACACCAATAAAGAAAAAATGACCTTGCTTGTCACTGGAAGTGCCCGTTTGGGTTTGTATCGCAAGTCGGGTGATTCGCTCATCGGGCGTTATTTTTCCTATCAGATGCTGCCCCTTGGACTGTCCGAAGCCGCAAATGACTTCTCGCATATTCTGATGACCGACGAACCTCTGCGGACGATAAACACGCTGATGGATTATCTGAGAAAGATAAAACCGGCAGGCGCGGAAGAAAACCTTGACAGACTTCTCGCTTTTGGCGGCTTTCCTGAACCGTTTTTAAAGAACTCGGCGCGCTTTTACAACCGGTGGAATACCGAATATAAATCCCTGCTCACAAAAGAAGACATTCGCGACTTATCCCGGATAGCGGATATCAAAGGCATCGGACAACTCGTTGAGCTTTTACCTTCCAGGGTAGGTTCCTTGTTGAGTGTCAATTCCATTGCGGAAGACATGGGCTCTCATCACGCGACAATTAACCGCTGGCTGGATGTTCTTAAAGCAATCTATCTGATTTTTACCCTGCGCCCGTGGCACAAAAACATTACCCGGTCGATTAAAAAGGAAAACAAACTTTACTTCTACGACTGGTCCAATGTGCCTGAAGCGGGCAGACGCTTTGAAAACCTGATGGCAGTGAGCCTGATTAAAATGGCTGCAAGACTTTCGGAAACCGGCCTGGGGTCGTTTGAAATCATGCATATCCGGAATAAGGAAAAACAGGAAGTTGATTTTGTGCTGGTGAAAAACGGCAAACCGGTAGCTTTATTTGAGGCCAAGGAATCCGACAGCGATATCAGCAGGGCAGGGCTTTATTTCGGCAAACAATTATCCGTGCCCTTTTTTCAGATTATCCGCAACTGTCAGAAGGCGGAAGCATTCCCCGGCAACTGCGCCGTCATTCCCGCAACCAGTTTTCTGATGATAACCGGCTAGTGAACCTCCTTTGTCATATCCGTCCTGATCGGGGAGCGGGAATCCATAAACCATGTCATTCCCCGGCTCGCAGACCGGCGAATGCCGGTTGACCGGGGAATCCAGTATTCTGTCCTCCGCTGGCGGGGGATTAAGGGGGTGGAAGTATTTTTATTTTGTTGTGGCAATCCTCTAATCCTCCAATCCTCTGTTCTTCTCACCATTCACTCTTCACATTCTTTTTAAATTTATTTCTTGAATTCTATTAAAAAAAGGATTTAATGAAACGCCGTGTTATATTACAGGTCTCCTATTGACAGCGTTACCAGAGTGTTATTTCTATGGAGGGAAAATTGACAAAAAAAGAGTTTATTGAAAAACTGGAGGAACTTACCGAGGCGGAAAGCGGTACATTCACCGAAAAAACCGTTTTGGGCGAAACTGCCCGGTGGGACTCTCTTATCATTGTGGGATTTATGGCCATGGTGGATGAATCCATGGGATTTGCTCCGTCTCCGAAGGATATCGCAAGATGCAAAACCATTGGCGATCTTCTGACGATTGTTAGTTCCGGGATTAAAGGGGAGTAAGCATGGGTCTTGCTCAAATATCAGGCATTCGTATTGCGGGGGTGGCAGCGGCAGTCCCTGATCATGTGCGCTATCCTTCAGAATGGAACGAACAATTTGGGGAGGAGGTCGTTGCAGAGATTGTTAAAAATACGGGAGTTCAAAAGCGTTACATTGCTTTGCCCAAGATGTGCTGTTCGGACCTTTGCGTCGCGGCCGCGAAAAGGCTTTTCGAGGAAGGGAATTGGACGCCCGGTTCAATCGATGCCGTTATTTTTCTTTCTCAAAATCCGGATTACCGACTTCCGTGTACCGCGGCATTGATACAGAGAAGATTAGAGCTCCCGACCGAGTGCGCGGCATTTGATGTCAACTTGGGTTGTTCGGGATATGTCTACGGCCTTTGGCTGGCCTGTTCCTTGATTGCCGGCGGCGGGATGAAACGGATATTGTTTCTTTCCGGCGATGCCTCACGAAAATCATCTTCGGAAGACCGTTCCGTCGGATTGCTGTTTGGCGATGCCGGTTCGGCAACGATCATTGAGCGATCGGAGGAAGGCGATACCTTTACTTTTGTTATGGGTACGGACGGGCGGGGCGCGAAAAATCTGATCATTCCGGCGGGCGGCGCGCGCAATCCGTCGAACGAGTCAACGAGATTGAGTCTTCCCGACGACAAAGGCAATTTCCGGAGCCAGGAAGAGTTATATATGAACGGTGCCGAGATATTTGCTTTTACGTTGAAAGAAGTGCCGCGGATGATTGAGCGGGTGCTTGCCGCTTCGGAAAAGACGATAGGAAATATCGATTCGGTTGTCTTGCATCAGGCCAATAAATTTATGCTTGAACATCTTGCGAAACGCATGAAAATACCTGCGGAAAAATTTCCCCTCAGCCTTGGGGAATATGGCAATACCAGCTCCGCATCGATCCCCGTCACGATGATCCACTGTCTCCGGGAACAATTACGCAGCCGGCGAATGGAATTGCTTTTGGGCGGGTTTGGCGTTGGCTATTCATGGGGTGCTGTGACCTGCGCTTTCGGTCCCATGGTTATGCCGGAGGTGACCCTGGTTGGTGCTGACGGAATCGATCAGGAGGCTTTATGACGAAAAATCCGATGGATCTGACCGGCTGCCGTTATCTTGTGACAGGTGCCTCTTCAGGGATCGGCAGGGAAACGGCGATCGTTCTTGATGAGCTCGGCGCTTCGCTGGTCCTGACCGGGCGAAGGCAGGATGAATTAGAAAAAACTGCCGCGAAGTTATCAAAGCCTTCCCATATCGAAGTTATGGACTTATCACACACGGCCGAAATACCCGCCTGGCTCAAGCGGGTCGTGCTTGCAACGGGACCGTTGGACGGCGCTGTTCACAGCGCGGGGATTGGAGATGTAGAGCCTTTGCAGTTTCTGACAGAAATAAAATTTCAAAAAACGATCGACATCAATTTAAAAGCAGCTATCAATCTTGCCAAAAGCTATCGGCAAAAAGGGATTTGCCGGAAACCGGGCAGTCTTGTTTTCATTTCTTCTATAGGTGCCATGATGGGTATGCCGGGTAAGATCGCCTATTCTGCCAGCAAAGCAGGTTTGGAGGCAGCGTGTCGTTGCATGGCCATTGAGTTAGCCCGTGAGGATATTCGTGTCAACGCGGTCGTTCCGGGGCTTGTTGAAACGGAAATGGCGCAACGGTTGATCGAATCGTCAACAACAGAGCAGATTGCGCATTTGAGAAGTTTACATCCTTTAAATCTGGGGAAGGCAAGGGATGTTGCTTACGCGATCGCGTTTCTGTTGAGCAGGGAAACGGGCCGTTGGATCACCGGGACATCATTAGTGGTCGACGGAGGTTGCCTGGCTGGATTCTTATGATGAAAAACCTGATTATTCTCGGCGATGGGTTTTTTGCGCGTGAACTTCTGGAGTGGGTGACAGAGGTTGGTCTTTCTTCAGACACCAGTCTGAAGGGTTATCTGTCCACATCCGGTGTTGCGGATTCGGCTGTGTCGCTCGATCTTCCCTGTCTTGGCGAGGCCGGTAATTATTTTCCTCAGAAGCATGATGTTTTCTTGTGTGCCCTGTTGGATCCCCGCGAGAAATTAGCATCGTGTGAAATGATTAAGAAAAAAGGCGGCATCTTTCAGAGTTTTTTACATCCGACTGTCCGGCAAACTTCACGGCGCAATCGCATCGGCGAAGGCTGCATCCTTTCCCCTCGAACTGAACTTACCAGCGATGTTTTATTTCACGATTTCGTTACGGTCTGCTCATTTACCGGGTTCGGACATGACGTGAAAATCGGTTCTTGGTCAACGATCAGTACGCATTGTGATATAACAGGTTGTGCCGAGATCGGAAGCGGAGTTCTTCTGCATCCGCACGTTGTCGTTTTGCCCAGCCGAAAAGTAGGAGACTTTGCCTGCGTCGGCGCGGGAAGCGTCGTGGCCCGTGATGTTCCTCCGGGAACGTGTGTATGGGGCGTTCCGGCGAAGAAAGTGGACCCTGAGCTTTTGACATAAAGCATCATTATGGAGAACAAAAAGGATCTTTATATTATCGGTGCGGGTGGCTTTGGGCGTGAAGTCCTGGTGTGGGCGTCTCTTGTAGCTCCGGAAAAGCGGGCGTGGCGGATAAAAGCTTTCCTGGATTCCATGCCGGATGTTTTGGATAATTATAAATGCGAAGTTCCCATTGTCGGCGACCCTTTGTCTTATGATTTTAAAGGTGAAGAACTTTTAATTTGTGCTATTGGTGATCCAAAGACCCGGCTGTCGCTTTGTCGAAAAGTTCTCAACAGGGGAGGGATATTTACTACGTTTGTTCATCCCCGCGCTATTGTCTCTTCGTCTGCGCGTATCGGCCCCGGTTGTATCCTTGCCACAAATGTTCTGATTAGCCCGGGCGTGTGCGTGGACGCTTTTTCTGTCATTCTCGGATCTTCCGCTATTGGTGTTAACGCGCATTTTGAACAGGGAGTGACAGTCAGTGCGTTTTCCGCCATAGGAGAAGAAGCGGTTTTAAAAGAAGGCGTGTTTCTTGGAAGTCATGCGATTATTGCGCCGGGCACGATTGTCGGTGCTGGCGCTAAAATCGGCGCGCGAACGTTTGTTAAAGGAAATATTCCGGCAGGAGCGACTTATTTTGGTATACCCGGACAGATGATTGCGGGCTTTTGAATATTTTCTAAAAACTCTACAATATAAATCTTCCCGCCCTTCAGGGGAGGGATTGAGGGCGGATGAAGGTTACGTCATTCCCGACCCCGATCGGGAATCCAATCTTCCAACCCTCCAATCCTCTTTTTTTCTCTCTTTTCACCATTCACTCTTCACTATTCACTTCCTTGTATGGCTTCTTGCCTTGTCGATATAAAAAGCAATAATAAATGCTATAAAGTATGTTTTTTTTATTGATAAACACAACAGACGCTGTTATATTAGATTGGAATAAAGTATTTGGGGGTGGAATATGGCCGTTTTTAAGAAAGAACAAAAGCAAGAATTCAGAAACGTATTGTTAAGGGTCAGTATACCTGCGCCTCTGATGTCCGAGATGAAAAGGATCAAAAAGATCTGCAATGATAATGGTTTCTTTTTTGACATCAAACCCGATGTCATCGCTGCCGTTGAAAAAGCGGTTGAAGAAGCAAAAGATCTCGTAAATACGGAAATGAAGAACAAGTTTTACAAATGAGCTGAATCGGATTAATTAAAATCTTATTTAATCGTCCCATCAAGTACCGTGACGACATCCGCCTAATGTCCTCCGCTGGCGGAGGTGTCCCGATGAATCATCGGGACGGAGGTGGATAAAATCCACGTAAAGCGTAAATTAGTAATAATATCAAATATGTTTTAAATAATTTCACCCCCTGCCCCCGCCACCGGGGGACATTACTCATTACGTATAATCAATACATGCGATTACGACACAGTCTCTCCGCTGGAATGACAGAATTTCCCTTAATACTGCTAATAACCATATAAAAACAATACTTTATCAATACTGCACACACAAGCAGCACTTGCCGTGCCTATATGCTTGCTATTATTATTGCTATTTATTTTGCTTTTTCTCTTGACATAAATAAAAGCAATGTATATGCTATAGGCGGATCATCAAGGGAGGTCATACAGAATAATGATTCCCACTACAGGATAGATCCACAAAGGAGGGCACCATGAAGAAAATAAATACTCTGATGATTCAGCCGAAAACTCCACAAACGTTCTGGAGCCATGACATCTCTCTTAAAGCAGCCGGATTCAAGGCGGTGATGCCGCCCCTGGGGCTGATGACCGTAGCGGCCATGCTTCCGGAAAATTATGATGTCACCTTAATCGACATGAATGTAAGAGATCTCGAAATACGCGACATTGAGAAAAGTGATATGGTTTTTCTCACGGGCATGTGGATACACCGGGAGTCGTTTTTAAAGATCGTCAACATGTGCCATGAACTTGGAAAAACCATTGTTGCCGGAGGACCCCTTGTTCAATCGGCCTACGGCATGCCGGGCGATTATCTGGAAGCTGATAAGATCGATCATCTTATCCTTTATGAGGCCGAAAATAATCTTTCCGAGTTTCTGTGTGACTACGAACTGGGCATAGCTAAAAAAGTATACGACAACAAGGAAAAACCCGCCCTGGAACTGACCCCGTCGCCGCGCTTTGACATTATAAATCCGTACGACTACGCCTGCATGGCCCTTCAGTTCTCCCGCGGGTGCCCGTTCAACTGCGAATTCTGCGATATAGTCCAGATGTTCGGCCGCGTTCCGCGCACCAAGTCTCCCGCGCAATTCATGCGCGAAGTTGAAGACCTGTTCGATACCGGCTATCGCGGACGCCTGTTTATCGTGGACGACAATTTCATCGCCAACAGAAAGGACGTTAAAGAAATGCTCAAACTCCTGGCAGACTGGCAGGAAGAGCACGACTATCCGTATCTGCTGTTTACCGAAGCGAGTATCGATCTGGCCAAGGATGACGAGCTGCTGAATTTAATGAAGAGATCGGGATTCACATCCGTATTTGTAGGCATCGAGTCGCCGGACAGCACGACGCTAGGCGCCATCAATAAGAACCAGAACGCGACCTGCGACATGGATAAAGCTGTCGAGAAAATACAGCGCGCAGGCATCGAGGTAATGGGCGGTTTTATTCTGGGCTTCGATACCGATACCGACGACGTGTTTGATCGCCATCTGGATTTTATAAAGCGCAATGGCATCCCCCAGAGCATGGTGGGACTGCTCGCTGCCATGCCGAACACCGACCTGTTCAAACGGCTGGAAAGGGCAGGCCGGATCATCGAAAACGACAACCCGCACAGTGGGGATAACGTCGATACCGTGCTCAACTTCGTACCCGTTATGCCGGCAGAAAAACTGTTTGCAGGCTACAAGCGGGTCATTGCTGAAACCTATGCGCCAAAAAACTATTTCGCCCGCGCATTAAAGGTCATCAGCAGATTACCGGATTTGAAAATGACGGATCTTTACATGGCGGAGCCGTGGAAAGTCAAATTGGCGGATTCAAAATTGACCAATCATCCACACAAGAGGAAGTTGATGGTTGAATTTGTAAAGCTTCTCTTTTCTCCGTTCGGCGCTCAAGCTTTATGGTTTATCATCAAGGCGTCGAGATACGGATTGCTCGCTCTGCCCACTGCGATAGAACTGGCTTTCCGGGGACGCCATTATGTAAGTGTCGCCGGGAGAATCGCGAAAACGAAACCCCAGCTTGCAGTATGCGAGAAACAACGCGAACCCGCGCCGTTACTCCTGAAGCCACTACCCAGTTTGGCTAAATAGGAAATAAACAATAGAACTAATGGGGACGCTTGTCCCCATTATCTACACGCCTGATTATGATTAAAATCTCAGTAAAAAAATGTTGTGTAAATCATAACTTTAACTTGCTATTTACACATCATTCGAGTATCATATCGCCATGATTATCAGAGATATATCGGAAGAATTAATGCGGTCTGCGTCGGAGTATCCTGTCGTAACCATTTTGGGCCCTCGTCAATCCGGCAAAACGACGCTGGCCCAAATGACGTTCCCGGATAAACCTTACTTTTCCATGGAAGACCCGGATATCCGGACTGCGGCCAAAGCCGATCCCCGAGGATTCTTAAGCGGGCTGGAAAGAGGCGGCATCCTGGATGAGATACAACGCCTGCCGGAGCTACTCTCCTACCTTCAGGGAATCGTTGATAAAAATAAAAAGCGTGGACGATTTATCCTAACCGGCAGCCATCAGCCGCAACTGCACGAAGCAATAAGCCAGACACTGGCAGGTCGCACTGCCATGCTGACGCTTTGGCCTTTCTCCAATCATGAACTAAGCCATTATAAGGCTACGCGGAGGAACGTTTATAGCACAATTGTCCGGGGATGTTTTCCGCGGCTTCATGAAGAAAAGATTGAATCGCGCAGGTTCTATAACAGCTATCTGCAAACCTACGTCGAAAGAGACGTGCGCGCTTTGATTCAGTTGCGCGACCTGTCACAATTTCAGAAATTTCTCACATTGCTTGCAGGTCGAGCGGGACAGATCGTCAATTTGGCTTCTCTTTCGAATGATGTGGGTGTATCGGCCACAACTATCCGAGACTGGATTTCCGTACTGAAAGCTTCTTATATTGTATTCGAACTGTCGCCCTTCTTTGAAAACATTCAAAAGCGAGTCATCAAGTCACCCAAAATATATTTTACGGACGCGGGCCTCGCTGCCTTCCTTTTGGGCATCACTACAGAGGAACAAGCAAGCCGCGATCCCCTGCGTGGCAATCTGTATGAAAACTTCATTATTGCAGACATCATGAAAAGCGCGCTCAACAAAGGAATCAGGCCGGAAATATTTTTTTTCCGCGACTCCCACGGCAATGAAGTAGATTTGCTCATCAGAGAAAAGAGCACATTAACGCCCGTCGAGATAAAATCTTCGTCAACTTTTTCCACTGATTTTATAAAAGGAATAGAGCGTTTTCAGACACTGAAAATTAAACGTCTTGCTCCCGGCATTGTCCTTTATAACGGTGAGCAGGTATTTAATGTCCGGGATATTCGTATTTTCAATCCTTTACAAATTGAAGATATTTGGAAGAGCCTGACCTCCCCTCCAAAGCAGAAAAAATAATGAGACTCGCTGAGAACGAGTGCAACGAAGTTCGAAGCGCTAGTCGAATTATCCCCGCAGCGCAGCGGATGGGGATAGCGATACCTTTTTCCCAATCCTCTAAACCTCTAAACTTCCAAGCCTCTAATCATCTGCTCTTCACCTTTCCATATGTCATTGCGAATCCCGATTTATCGGGATGTGGCAATCTAATATTATTAATAGCTTATGAGATTGCTTCGCTCATTATATTCGCTCGCAAAGACATTGCGACACAGCATCGAAGGCGGGAATCCAGTGTTGGCTTAGGTTCCTGGATTCCGGGTCAAGCCCGGAATGACAGAAAGGTATTTATGACGCACCACACTAGTTATTCCAAGAAGAACAAGAAAAATGCCAAGAAAAAGTAAGGGGAAGTTGCCCGTAAATCCAGAATTATTTAAACTGGACCCCGGCCTCCGCCGGGGTGACGACTGCAGTAGCCACGTGCCCGATGTCGTTACTATTGTTGGACTGTTAATAAGTTTTTTGCCCCCGAAATTCGAATTCCGGAATCACCGATAGAAATCTTATCGCCGTTTTCTTTTATTAGCAAAGAAGGCGTTGGTGGCTTTTGCATAGTCACGATTTCGCGCCCGACCGCCGCCTTTTCTAGCGCCTCGGTCGGCATACTCTACCTGAACACGGCGATCCTGATATTTTTCTTTTTTAAGTTTCGCCATCAGAAATTCCGCCGGTTGCGAATCAATCTCAAAAAAAGAACAACTGCGCGTTACTTCAATATTGGAAATACGCAGGTTGGGAATATTAGCCGTTTCCAAAAGATAGGTTTTCAACTTGCGCTCATTAAACTTTTCCATCTGCCCGAGGTTAATAAATAAACGGACAAGACTGCCGCCGCCGGTTCTCGAACCGGAAGTGTTTTTACTGCCGGAAACAGTTTTGCTGTTATCTCTTTTTGTTTCCACGTTGATGTCCGTGGCGTTGCGATAATAGCTTAAAAAGCGGTTAAACTCCGCCGATACAAATTTTTGAATGATCTCTTCCTTGCTGATTCCTTTTAATTGTTCATAAACGGCGGGCAGAAAAACGTCGATATCCTGATGCTGAATTTCGGTGTTTTTTACTTTTTCGATTAAATGCAAAAGTTGCTTTTCACAAACGTCCTTGCCAGTGGGTATTCTCACCTGCTCAAACTTCTTACCGATTTGTTTTTCAATTTGTTTAACGCGAAAAGATTCTTTTAAGCCCACAATGACAATGGAAATTCCGGATTTACCGGCCCGGCCTGTCCGGCCGCTGCGGTGGGTGTAGTTTTCAATATCGTCCGGCAGGTTGTAGTTGATAATATGCGTTAAATTTGTAACGTCGATGCCCCTGGCCGCAACATCCGTTGCCACCAGCATTTGCAGATTTCTGGTTCTAAAGCGGTTCATGACGCTGTCTCTTTGCGCCTGGGAAAGATCGCCGTGCAAAGCATCCGCGTTATAGCCGTCTTTGATCAGCGAATCGGCAACTTCCTGAGTTTCAATTTTCGTCCGGCAAAAAATAATTGCGTAGATATCGGGATAATAATCGGCAATTCTTTTGAGCGCCACATACCTTTCTTTGGCATGCACGACATAATATTGATGCTGAATATTCTCCGCGCCCATGTTTTTGGAACCCACCGTGATTTCCCTGGGCGACTTCATATAACTTCGGGCAAGCGCTTCAATTTCCCGGGGCATTGTTGCTGAAAATAACAGAACTTTTTTCTGCTCGGGCGTGCCGGATAATATGGCATTCAAATCGTCTTTGAAGCCCATGTCCAGCATTTCGTCGGCTTCATCCAGCACCAGCCAGTTGATGGCGGACACATTGACTTTTTTCCGCTTGAGCATATCGAGCATGCGGCCCGGTGTGGCCACGACAATCTGCGCTCCCGCGCCTATCTGCTTTATCTGCGTGAAAATGTTAGCGCCGCCGTAAATCGCCACAATATTCAGATTTTCGATGTGTTGGGCAAGGCGAGTCAGATCATCCGTTATCTGCAGACAAAGTTCTCTGGTGGGGGCCAGAACCAGCGCCTGCGTTTTTGATGAGTGCGGATCAATTTGCTGAATAATGGGTATGCCGTATGCGGCCGTTTTACCTGTTCCCGTGTGCGCCAGAGCGACTAAATCTCTGGTATCCTGCAAGAGAAAAGGGATGACTTCCTGCTGAACAGGCATGGGTATCTCAAACCCCATTTCCGTTATCGCCTTGAGGATTCTTTTATCGATGCCTAATTCTTTAAATGTCGTGATATTTGTTTTTATAATTTTGCCTCACTTACTTTTCGAGAGTCTTATTAGAGTAATGTTCAGGTGAACTTTGAGAAAAGATGTAGCTTATTATACGTAATTTACAAAATATTCAAGAAAAGGTTTTTACTATGTTAATGCAATATAATTATCTCATCCTTGCCACCGTTATCATGCCGGAGGAATCCAGTCTGTTAACTTCCCGCCCTTGAGGGCCACGGTGCCCTTTAGGGTAAATCCAGTAACGTACTTGTCATGTCGAACCGCAGGGAGACATCTTGCCCCTGACACATTTAATTCTTGCAATATATCCGAGAAGTTGTATCATTCGCAAAATTCACATTAAAAATAAGCAAAGATATCAATTACTAATCCAAATAATAAACTTAATGCTTTTTTGTAAATAAAAAGGATTCTACCGATCATGCCTTCAAGGAAAAAAGAATTTTATAAAACAAAACTCGGCAAATATTATCTTGGTCATTCGGACACCTTACTCGCTAACGAACTTTATAAAACAGTAAAAGGCAAAGTCCAATTATTATTTACCTCCCCACCCTTTCCTCTTAATAAGAAAAAAAAATATGGCAACCTCAAGGGTGAAGACTATAAGCAGTGGTTTGCAGGACTGGCAGAATTATTTTCAGACATGCTTGCTGAAGATGGATCAATAGTAATTGAACTAGGCAACGCTTGGGAATCGAAAAGACCTGTACAATCATTGCTTCACTTAGAATCATTAATTTCTTTTGTAAGAAATCCCAAGGCGAATCTTAGGCTCTGCCAGCAATTTGTATGTTATAACCCATCACGTCTTCCTTCACCAGCACAGTGGGTAACAATTGAACGAATACGCACGATTGATAGTTTTACACATGTGTGGTGGATGGCGAAGTCTGATTACCCAAAAGCAAACAACAATAATATATTGCGGCCATATAGTGACAGCATGAAAAGTCTCCTTAAAAGAAAATCATTTAATTCGGGGATTCGGCCATCGGAGCATAGAATTAGTGAAAAAGGTTTTTTAAAAAGACATAAAGGTAGTATTTCGCATAACCTGATAGAGATTGAACCCATTAAGGAAGACAAACCTATTCGCTTGCCAATCAACGTCTTAAGTATAGCCAATACAAGAGCAAATGACTATTTCATGAAAGCTTGTAAGGAAAAAGGTATTACTCCGCATCCGGCACGCATGCCGTTGGATTTAGCTGCATATTTCATAGCGTTTTTGACAGAGCCAGGTGACCTAGTATTAGATCCGTTTGCAGGAAGCAATACAACCGGATATTGTGCAGAAAAACTGAACCGTAGATGGATATCAATAGAAGTAGATAAAGAATATGGAAAACAGTCAGTATATAGATTTAATGATCCCGAATTAAATTCTAAAGTATCATTTAAATAAGGAGCATAATCATGAGCATAACAAGCGCTATTAAAGATTTAGCAAGTGTAGATATCTTCAGTGATGGTAAAGACCTGACTACGTTTATAGGGCGACCATTCTACATTGATTATGAAAAAGCTAACATTCTTATATGTGATTCTTGGAAGACACGAGTTGGAGGCGTCCCACAGGGTACGTTTCTTCTGGCTTTTTATGAAAATGAGGAAAAAGTACAAGAAGCGCTTCTTTTGCGAGCTTTAAGGCCAGCAAAGTTACCAACTGACAGTGATGTAATAGGCTCTATGATTGAGTATTACAAAGATAATTTAAAAACGGCAGGAAAAGAAAGCCAGCTAGATGATTTTACCCGTTATGAATACAGCTTTTCCGGTCTTGAGTGTAGTATTTTGGGAACATTTTATAAAGGATCTGATGGCTCTGTTGATTTTGGAGCAGATGTGGAGAATTTTTATAGCTCACATAATTATAGTGTTTTTAAACCAAAAGATAAAATTCTCGAGTTTATTGCTAATCTAAGAGATGGCGGCGCAATACCAGGTGGTGACACTGATATTAAAATAGGGAGGGTACGCTATAGTTCCAGTGTACGCTTCCAGGCAAGCGTGGAAAATGTGCCGGTTTATATAAGCCCTCAGGATTTTCTTGGGAAACGTACTGCTCTTTTTGGTATGACGCGAACGGGAAAATCAAATACGGTTAAGAAGATTATTCAATCTACTGTTGAAATTAGCAACAAGGCGAAGCACAAGTTAGGTGTACCTATATCAGAGCAAGAAAACAATCAAAGTCCATTTGAGGAGAATGGTTTGCCAAAGTATCCAGTTGGCCAAATAATTTTTGATGTCAATGGTGAATATGCTAACGCCAACCTTCAAGATGAAGGCACAGCGATATTCGAACTCTACAAAGCTAATACAATCCGATATAGCGTGCTAGAAAAGACTGATTTTAAGGTTATGAAGGTAAATTTCTATAACGAGGTACAATCTGGTTTCGAGCTTATTAACTCATATTTAAAAGAAGATGATTCCGATTATGTTAAGAGTTTTCTTGCTATAGATTTAAGGGCACCTGAGGATGATACCGATTTTGCAGCCGTGACACGGTATGATAGAAAAAAAGCAGCCTATCTATGTATTTTATTTCAGGCAGGGTTCCCTGTGCATTCTGGTTTCAAAGTGAAATTCGAGGGGAATAAAGAGTTAAATGATCTTGTGCAGGAGGATGGGAAAATTGATCCTTCGAAAGGTATAACATTACAGGATGCAACCAACTGGTTTTCAATTATATGGGACAACTATAGCTCTCATGAATATTTCACAAAATATAAAAAGAAAAAAGGGCATGAATGGGCAGATGAGGATTTAAAGGCTTTATTGGTCTTTTTAACAAGAAAAAGTAAACCGGGCGGAAGCGCAACTGTTAGTGGTTTTAGAAAACTGAGGGGAATAATAAATCTTCATACAAGCTCTACAGAAAAACCTTTTGAACAAGAAATGCTCGATGCCCTGCGCGCTGGCAAGATTGTGATTGTGGATTTGTCACAGGGTGATCCAACGATACAAGCACTTTATTCAGAGCGTATTTGTAGGAAAATATTTTATGATTCCATGAAACAATTCATTGAAAATAAGCCTAATAATTTTATCCAATATTATTTTGAAGAGGCCCACAATCTCTTTCCAAAAAAAGACGATAAAGATTTAAATCAAATATATAACAGGCTGGCCAAGGAAGGTGCAAAACTCAATCTGGGGATAATATATGCAACACAAGAGGTTAGTTCAATAAGCTCTAATATACTGAAGAACACACAAAATTGGTTTATTGCTCATTTGAATAACGATGATGAATTAAGAGAATTAAAAAAATATTATGACTTTGAAGATTTTACAGATAGCTTAATCAGATTCAGTTCACGTAATGACAAGGGTTTTGTAAGAATGAAAACATATTCAAATCCTTTTGTAGTACCTGTGCAGATTGATCGATTTACGGTTAAATAGGAGCATTGTGTTATGAGCTACATGAGTAAGTCCGGTAAACGGCCCATGGAATATGCAAGCAAAGCTTCCCATGGGTATATTATAAAAGATGATGTAGTATGTAAATTTCTTGATGAATGCCAATTACCGAAGAAATCGTCAGATGTAAATATCGATAAAGATTTAAGGCATCTAATAGAACCTATAATAAGCAATCCTATCAAACATATTATTGCTGTTGACGGTGGTTACAATGAAGTATTTGTGCAAAAGGAATTCCCGTCTGCTACATTGTCGTTTTTCCAATTTGGTGCTTTAATTTTCAGTGTTGAAGATTTAGAGGGTATCGCCAAGAAACCTTTTATTGATCCCGAAGATATGCAGAAACTTAAATCAATTGAACGTCAGAAACTAGCTATTCCAACTAAAAATATAGTTCGCAAGGATACACATGATCTCATCACTTCGGTAAGAAAAACTCTTTACGAATTTTTTATGAGCAACCCAGACAAGGATTTGTTCATCGAAACATTAAAATGGTTTATATTTGAAGAATACAATGATCCAAATAATGACTGGTACATCGCACGATGCCCAGCTTCCGATGATTCATCTCCACATGGTGTTAAAATACAGCGAGATCATCTGACAAAAGATTATACATGTATATGTCCCACTTGTTCAAAAATAGTCTATTTAACCGACGTATTTCGGCTACATGAAGTAATTGATAATGAGCAGGGTGCAGGTGGTATTCTTGGATATTTAACGACAACATTGGAGCACTTGCTTCTAGTTCATGTCATTAGAATTATTTTGAATACTAAAGCTGCATTGTTAAATGAAACATTGTTCATAAAAGATGGACCCCTAGGTTTTTTCGGCCAGACTGCCAATATGCACAAACCTATGCGAAATCTTACGAATTATTTAATTAAAAAACACAATTTATATCTCTCTGGTATGGAAAAAAGTGGTGCCTTTGTCGAGCATGCACAAGAAATAGAAAAAAAACTGACACCAGGCGAATTCTTATTGTTGGATAACGACTACATATATAAATATATAATACCGGGTAAAGCAGACCCCGAAAATCCCTACGCACGCACATCCTATTACAGTGCGAAATTATTCTTTAGATCAAGCGATGAAAAGATGTATGTTATTACAGTGCCAGTGCACGATGAGAAAGTAGTATTGAAACCTACAAAGGATAAATTTCATAATATCAATGCAATTCTTGTAAATGTTGAAAAACTTAAATGCGATATGTATGATAACGCACTGATACCAATTGCATTGGTTAATAAGCTAGTTTCTTTGTCCAATCATCCAAGCACAGTAATTCTAGAAAAGTTTGCTAAGAGTGGTGTTAAATAAAAATAATGACTTCTCTATTTAAATAATTAAAATGAATAATTGGGACGGTTCTATTTAATGAAACTGCTTATCCGTTACGCATCATTTAAGATATTAGTATTTAGGGACAACAGCGCCCTATTTTCCGACTTATAAAAAATACTGGATTCCCCGGTCAGGAGACTGTGTCGCAATGTCTTTGCGAGCGAATGAAAAGAGCGAAGCAATCTCGTAAGTAGTTGATTGTATTAGATTGCCATGGAAATCCAGGGACACTATACTAGTTTTCAAGTTTTTCCATCCCTTATACCTTCCATCGAGGGCAAAAAGATAATTAGGGAAATCCAGGGACACTATACTAGTTTTCAAGTTTTTCCATCCCTTATACCTTCCATCGAGGGCAAAAAGATAATTAGGAAAAGACTGGACTATAGGAAACGAAAATAAAGGGGTCTCCTCTTGGCTCATGTTTGGGGGACAGTATGAATTCGGGGGACTGACCCTATGATGCTTTCGAATGAGCCATGTTCATCAGGAAGAGATTTAATTAGTATTGACACTGCCCTGCCTGGAGTGCAAAAATGTCAACCATGCACGATCAAGCTTTGCGTCAGGATCGGAAGACCGTATCCATAGAGCCGGCCGTAGAATCGGAGGTGCCGGAGATCCTCTGCATCATGGCCTTTGCCAACATGCACCACGTCCCGTCTGAGGAGATGCCGGACCTGGACTGGCGTTGCTTCTTTGTCGCGCGGCTCGAAGGCGCCATGGGGGGGGCGGCCGGGGACCGG
>LNQE01001633.1_pt1 | contig 18140 bp, 16 predicted proteins | sample 603111 | NCBI WGS metagenome assembly LNQE01 (sample SAMN04260313, study PRJNA301899) | hydrocarbon metagenome | isolation source: hydrocarbon-contaminated ditch | place: Germany: Bremen | collected 1998
CATCAGGAGGTATGGCTGCTCTGTTGGCCGGATGGCATAGATCACCTGTCCGATGCGCTCCGGGACCTGGAAGCGATGGAGGGGCAGCTCGCCGGGTATTGTCCTGTAGAGCACACAGCACCGGAGGACCGGGCCCGGGCATATCAGTTAATACAGAACTTTAACGCGGGGAGGGTGACGGCATGACCCCCCCGATCGCCATCGCCCGGGAGAGCCCCTCCTCCCTCTCACAGTGGGAGCAGGACCAGGAACGGGCAAGGCGGCGGATCGCATACCTGGAGGAGCAGGCGGCAGCCTTCACCCAGGCAGGGAAGACCGTTCCCGCTGCAGCATCCCGGAGGACGGCCCGCCTGGTGCGTTATCTCTGGTGCCTTGAAGATGGATCCCAGCTCAGGGAGGATCTATGACCCTCCCCACCTATTGCACGCAGCCCCCGGGGCCCTGCGCTGAGTGTTCACTATCCAATTATAACCGGGACTGCATGAACAACCCGATCGATCGGGACCTCACCCCGGCGGATGCTCTCGCCATGTATGAGGCGGGCGAGATTGAACGAGCGGATCTGCATGAGATGTTCCCGGATTGTTTCGAGGACCCCGACGCCGAACAGCCCCCCCTCGCCGTGTATATCGTCACGGGTGACGCGGGGGACCTGGAAGGATGGACCCCGGAAGAGCTCGCGGAAGCACTCCGGGCCCCGCTGGCCGAGCTGGGGATCGATGTGAAATGTAACCCGCGGCAGTTTGGGGATGGTGGGCTTCGGATCCTGGTTGGTATGCCATTCCTGGAGGCGGATACCATCCGGGAGCAGGTTAAGCGCCTGGTCGATCGGGTTATCCAGGGTGGGGAATAACCGATCCCCCGTATCTCTCTCTTTTTTCATCAATTGATTCTCGCCGGGTGTGGTCCTCCATCTCACAGAACGGTGGGAAATAGCCACACGGACGCGCTGTAGCGCCGGATCTCCCCTGCCTGCGTATGGTAGGACCCCCCGGATCGGAATCTCACATGCAGGGGATCCGAGGGGGAGCAGGTCCCGGCACCGTGAGCAGAAATAAAAAAGTAGTAGACATGATTATAATTCTTTACACTACAGCATGGACAATACCATTGATTAAGCATTTTGGCATGAAAGCTCCGTTCCCGGTTCTGGTATGAAAACAGTCACGATGCCGCAAGGCCACAAGCATACAGAATGAAAATGGCGAAAGCCATTTTCATATTAAACCACGTTCGTGGTTTTCATCAGGGATACCTGAGACTGAACAGTCTCATCTGCGTTTCATCAGGAGTGCCTGAGACTGAAACGGTCAGACTGGTGGTTCACTGTACGAGGATCCTGATCCTCGGTTTCCCAGGTGGTTCATAGCCCGCCTCAGTCGACCTGCCTGGGCGATCTTCCCGGTGACCGGGATTAATGAGGGTTGCTACCCGATTACCCTGTGAGAAATGGCATCAGCTGGTGAGCCCGGAAGAGACACCGGTGACGGCCCGGTACTCAGCACGCTCTCTCATACGAAGGTATGTGTCCTCACCTACGGCTGCACGTATAATTTCGGGGACAGCCGGAAACTGGAAGATGTTCTGGCGAGCCAGGGGTGCAGGATCGTCGCGACACCGGAAGATGCAGATGCGGTTGTGATCAACACCTGCACAGTAATCGCCCCGACAGAGCGGAAGATGCTCCGGGTATTACACCAGCACCGGGAGAAGCCACTGTACGTGACCGGATGCATGCCGGAAGTGCAGCGCGACGAGATCCTCAGAGTCTGTTCACCGGTATTCATTTCCCAGGGCGAGATTATGGCACGGTACCGGACGATACGCCCGGGAACCGCGATACGCCGCGACACCGGCATTGTGCAGATCGCCCGGGGGTGCCAGGGTGCCTGCACGTACTGCATTACCCGTCGTGCACGTGGGCAGCTGGTCAGTAATTCCATTGATACGATCCTGCAGGAGATCCAGCGGTGCCACGAGCGCGGTGCGACCGAGATACAGCTCTGTGCCCAGGACTGCAGCGCATGGGGGGCCGACCATGGGGGCCATCTCGGAGACCTCCTTGCCCATATTGCCGATCTCCCGGGAACATTTTTGCTGCGCATCGGGATGATGAACCCCGGGACCCTCCTCCCTGCCCTGGACGCGATCATCGAGTCGTTCTCGGATCCGCGATTGTTCCGCTTTGTTCACATCCCCGTCCAGTCCGGTTCAGACAGGATACTCTCCCGGATGGGCCGCGGATATACGCGGGAGGATTTCCTCATGATAGTCCGGGAGTTTCGGGAGCATATTCCGGATATCACTCTCGCGACCGACATCATCACCGGATTTCCCGGGGAAGATGAACAGGACGTCCGGCAGTCTGTGGAACTCCTGTCTGCGGTGATGCCTGCAAAAGTGAACGTCACCCGGTATTCACGGCGACCGGGCACTGCGGTCTCTCAGCAGAGAGAACATACCGACCAGGTGAAGAAAGTCCGGTCCCGCATGATCCAGCAGCATGCCGAAAAGATCTACCAGCGTCTGCATGAGCCGGTTCTCGGGACCATGGTACAGGTCACCGTTACCGAACGGTTACGGCCGGGTAGTGTTCTCGCCAGGACCGGAAATTACACGGGTGTTGTTTTGAGAGGGGATCTGCCTGTGGGGACGGTCCTGGTGGCCCGGATCACGACCGACCGGACCTACTTCCTTCTCGGCGACCCTGTCTCCTGATGCGGTCCGTGAATCTTCCTGGTATCATATCGCGATATCTGGTTTACGGCGCATCTTTCTCGACGGAAAGGTTAAACAGCGAGGCAGACAATTGAATCATTCACAAGGTAAAGGTGATCAGGGATGGATGAAGTTGAAGCAGGATTTCAGAAGATGACTGAACGGATACAGGCAGGCGAGAGGGAAGTAGAGTCACTCTCTGAACAGGTAAAATCGGAGGATGCTGCCCTCCTCGGCAGGATGATCCGTCTTGCGACCCCGCTTGTCAGCACCATCGGGATCCTCATGCTGAAGCGCGGCAAGCAGGATACGAAGGGTGAACTGTATGACACTGCATTTCACCCGAAGAAGATGATCGTTCTCGGAAAGACAGATCCTGCAGAGTTCCGGCCGGATGCCAGCGGAAAAAAAGTGGATGATCAGTTCTGCGTGCTGTCAGAGGATGGGAAACTGAACGAGGTGATGTTCTCTTTTGATGGGTTTATTGTCGATTCGATCGTCCAGCCGATAACCCCCAGAGAAGCCCTGGACCGGTACGGGTATGAAGTTCTCTTCATGCTCTACCATGCCCTCCATGATTACCTCAAGGGTTCAGATGCACTGATCGCTGCACTGAAGCAGACCCTGGAATTCGTGTTTCCTCCGGGAGTAAAAAAATGAACGGGTCAGTCCTCCTCTTTTTTCCACTTGAAAAGGGGAAACATCGGTTTTAACAGGTCATCCTCGCTCTTTCCGAGTGCAGAAAGGAGGAAGGTCTTTTTATACTGTTGCTTTTTTTCATTCGTGAAGGAGACCACAACCTTTGCCTCGGTGATCATCTTATCAAATGTATACTTATACCGCTCCTCCTCGCCGAGCATCGGGATGTCCAGCTCGACATCGTGGGGGATGATGACTACATGGAGTGCATAGGCTGTTGCATTGCCCTGGTTCCGGAGCTCGAGCGATTTCGCTTCGTCCCGAAGGGTGGCGACAATTTCCGGGTGGAGTTGCGAGTCCTGCATTATCCAGACCGACATAACCAGGGCGATGAAGATGATGGCAGCTGTTCCTGCAGCATAGATATTCACGAAGAGGAGGATGATGGTTATCGCGAGTACTGCACCCAGCAGGATCATATGATTCCGTTGCATACCCAGAGGTTGTATTTCCGGGTAATTAAGAACATGGGGATGGGCCCGATGTGATTCGAACACATGACCTCCCGGTTATCAGCCGGGCGCACCACCGGGCTATGCTACGGGCCCTTAAATTGCCTAAATACTTAATCTGCATGAGTTCTTATAAGTTTTGAAACGCGAGCCGAATTACTATATATGGGTGGGAACCAGAGTAGTTCATCAGGAAAACCCCTGGTGGACTATGGAAGAACGCTATCTTCTCGGAAATGAGGCAATCGCCCATGCCTGCCTCGAAGCTCCGGTCGGGTTTGTGAGCGGGTATCCCGGCACCCCGTCATCGGAAGTGATCGAGATACTCGCATCGCGTCCGGACCTGGGCTGCTTTGTTGAATGGTCGGTGAATGAGAAGGTCGCCCTCGAGAACGCCCTCGCCGTAGCCTGGTGTGGTGTTCGGGCGTTCTGCACGATGAAACACGTGGGCCTGAATGTTGCTGCCGACCCGCTGATGACCAGCGCCTATACGGGCGTGACCGGGGGACTCGTCCTGATGGTCGCGGATGACCCGTTTGCCCACTCGTCCCAGAACGAGCAGGACAGCAGGATGTACGCAAAGTTCGCCCGCATCCCCTGTCTCGACCCGTCGACCATCCAGGAAGCGCACGATATGGTGCGGGATGCATTCGCCCTCTCCGAGGAGTTCGGGCTTCCGGTCATGTTCCGCCCCACAACCCGGATCTGCCATTCGAAGGGAGATGTAGCCCTTGGCCCGGCGATCCCTTTCACCGGGAAAGGAGAGTTTCACCGGGATCCCCGCCAGTATGTCGTTATCCCGGCCCATACCCGGGTTCTCCACCGGAAACTCAACGAGAAGCAGCCGGAGATCAGGAAGCGGCTCTCCCAGCTCAGCTACAACCAGTACCAGGTCAGGGGTCGGAAGGCAGTCATCGCGAGCGGGATCGCAGCGTCCTACGTGCAGGAGATCCTCCCGCCCGATATCTCGTTCATGAAGATCGGGGCGTATCCGGTCGACGAGGAATGGCTGGCCGGGTTTGTCAGGATGCATGAGAGCGTGCTCGTTATCGAGGAACTCTTCCCTATGGTCGAGGAAGCCGTGCGTGAAGTGGCCGGTTGTGTGCCGGTCCATGGCAAGAAAAACGGGCATGCCCCGTACGAAGGCGAACTCTCTCCCGATGCTGTCGCACGTATCATGACGTCCTGCGGATTCTCCCCGGCAGTTGAGTATCCCGCTGTCCGGCCGGTCCCGGATCTCCCTCCACGGCCACCCATCCTCTGTGCCGGGTGCATGCACCGGCCGGTCTTCCACGCCATCAGGAAGGTCTTCAGGGACGGGATCTACCCAAGCGACATCGGGTGCTACACGCTCGGTGTCCAGCTGGGTGCGGTCGATACCACGATCTGCATGGGGGCCTCGATCACGGTCGGCAGCGGTATCTTCCACTCCGGTGAGGAGCGGGATGTGGTGGCCACCATCGGCGATTCGACGTTCCTGCATACCGGTATCCAGGGGCTCATGAATGCCGTCTATAACGGTGCAGAAATGACGGTGGTGATTCTCGATAACCGGACCACCGCGATGACCGGTCACCAGCCAAACCCGAACACCGGGTATACGGCCTGCGGGACTGCGGTCCCCCCCCTGTCACTCGAGGCTATCTGCCGGGCATGCGGCGTCATTTATGTCGAGACTGTCGACCCGTATGACCTGGTCTCCCTCACAGCAGCGCTCAGATCGGCAAAGGAGCGGCCGGGGGTCAAAGTGGTTATCGCACAACAGCCGTGCGTGATCACGGCGAAGCGGGCGGGGGTAAAGAGAGGCCGTTTCAGGGTCGATCCGGATGCCTGCACAGGGTGCGGGGTCTGTGTCAAGTTCGGCTGCCCTGCCATTGAGCAGCATGAGGAAAAGGCATCCATCAATGATCTCTGCAGCGGTTGTGCCGTTTGTATGCAGATCTGTCCGTCCGGTGCGATTGGTAAGGAGGGATCACGATGAAGGGGTCATATGACATCCTGGTGGTCGGCATCGGGGGTCAGGGAACAATCCTTGCCTCCAATATCCTCGGCGGAGCCTGCCTGATCGAAGGACGTACCGTGAGGGGTGCTGAGACCCATGGTATGGCCCAGCGCGGAGGGTCTGTCGAGAGTCATATCAGGATCGACGGGAAATTCGGTCCGCTGATCGCACCAGGCACTGCGGATCTCCTGATCGGTTTTGACCTGCTGGAAGGGCTGCGCTACTCCCACTTTCTCAAGCCCGGGAGGAGGCTAGTGCTCAACTGCCGGATGGTTATCCCCACCTCGGTCTTTGTTCAGGGGCTGGCGGTCCCCTCACACGAGGAGGTTATACAAGCGCTCTCCCGGTTCGATCTCTGTATGATAGACAGTGAAGAAATCGCCCGCAAGGCGGGGAGCGTCCTCGCGGCAAACGTGGTGATGCTCGGTGCTGCATCGCATCATATCCCCCTCGCTCCGGGGTCACTGGTAAGCGCCGTCCAAAACCTTGTTCCGCCGAAGACCGTGGAGATCAATACGCGGGCCTTTGAGATGGGACGCGAAGCAGGTATGCGCTGCTGAGAACAGGAGCCAGGCAGGGTACTATGGGAGTGTGGAAGGGATACGGGAAGTGAACGCTGAGGGGGAGATTTGAACTCCCGAGGGGCTGGACGCCCCACAGGCTTTCCAGGCCTGCGCCTTACCAGTCTAGACTACCTCAGCACAGAGATGCACCCTTACTATTATCAGGTATTTTTTTTAATGCTATCTTTCCCCCCGTGGTCCCGTGAATCCTGCGGGTGGCCTTTTTTCCAGCCGCGTTGATAGGTTCCCGGGTCCATGAAGACGGTATGGGATGCGATGACGAACCCGTGCTGCAGCGATGCTGCCTCTCTGGACGAAACCAGTGACCGCCCCAGAGCAACCAGCTCTCCGCGGGTGCTGAGGAGGACGACCTGTGCCCCCCTGTCAAACGCATCATGGCGGTGGATGCCTGCCCGCGCGAGCACAGCCCCGTGGCAGACGGCGTCCACGGCAGTATCCCGGAGGATGACCTTTGGCAGATCACCCAGGGCCTCACCAGGAGAGCGGACCATCTCCTGCAACCTGCTGCTATCACCTGCCTTTGCTGCAGCAACTGCATCGCTCAGTTCCTGCAGGGTGTGGGCATGCCGCTCCCCAAACGGTCCTGATCGCGTGCGCCGCAGTTCCACCATGTGGCCATCAGTACCGAGCGCCATGCCAAGGTGATGGCAGAGTGAGCGGATGTACGTCCCGGCATCACACCGGACCCGGATCAGGTACTGTCTCCCCTCGTGATCGAGGAGCTCGATCCCATGGACCATCCGTATCCGCAGGTTGCGGCTCACCGCACTCTTCCGGGGAGGACGCTGGTAGATCCGCCCCGTGAATTCAGCGAGGGCAGCCTCAACATTCGAAATCGCGATATCTCCGTGGAGCCGGAAGAGGCAGACATACTCTTTCTCTTCGGATAAGAGAATCGGTGCGAGCCGCACCGCCTTCCCGATCATCACCGTGAGGACCCCGGATACTCCCGGGTCAAGGGTGCCGGCATGCCCGACCTTTGCCCCCAGGATCTCACCTGCCCATGCGGTTACCTGGTGGCTGGAGGGTCCGCGGGGTTTGTCGATCACCAGCAACCCGTCATCAACCAGGATCTGCCGTTGCGGAGCTTTCTCACCCGTCATAGGTCCTGCTCAACCACCTGCCGGCACATCCCTGGCTGCGAGGAATGCATTCAATGCCCGGAGCGTACCCTCAAGCGATCCATCCCCGGTAACGTCCGGCAGGACGTTCCCATCCCTCATTACAGCGGCAGTCGATTCTCCTATCGCTATCTTCAGGATCGGCATGTTACGCTGCCAGGCTGCAGTCGTGAAGGATAGTGCGCTGGTGAAGAGTACTGCCCCTGCACCAGTGAGATCCAGTTCGACCCCGGTGGGGATCAGGGAATAGATCCTGACCTCCGCCGGGAATCCTCCCGCCTGCCCGATCCCATCGATAAGGATCGGGTTCGGAACATCTGCACGGGGAATGCCGATACGCCTGCCACGGATCCAGGCGCCGAGGTAGGGGACGAATTCCCGGGAATAGAACGAGGGGAGTGTCTCTGCAGCGATACCAAAATGCTCGAGCGTTCTCGCCGTTGTCGGCCCGATCGCGATCACGCGGGGCCAGCGCGTGAGACGGGGTGCGATGATCTGTGCCGGAAGCGCGCTCGTGAAGAAGAGACAGTCATACTCGTCTGCTTCAACGGCAGCGACGAATGATGCGATGAGCTCCTCCCTGATCTCCGCCCGGAGTGGTGAAACCGGGTAGCAGTCATGCCCGAACCTGGCACAGCGTACTGCATCGTCTTTTTCCTTGCCGGCAAGCCGTGTGACTGCGATCCTCATCAGGTGCACCGTCCGTTTGTATGAATAACTGTATTGCGATGTATTTATCTTGATTCCCCGGCAACTTTGGCGGGAATGATCAGCCTCCTGGCCGGAGTTGCCGCCGGGGTTGTGCTCGGCACCATCAGCGGGCTCCTCCCCGGGATCCATGTCAATACCATGGCGGGAGGCCTGCTCTCGCTCCAGGTCGCCCTCATCCCGGTGTTCGGCCCGGAGATGCTTGCCGCAGCCATGGTCGCAGCGCTGGTGACGCATACCTTTCTCGACAGCATTCCCAGCACATTCCTGGGTATACCTGATGCTGATACCGCTGTCTCGGTGATCCCTGCCCATGCACTCTGCCTCGAAGGACACGGTGAGGAGGCAGTCCGCATCTCTGCACTGGGGAGCGCTGCAGGGTTTCTCGCCGCACTCCCGGTAGCGCTTGCCCTGCTCGTCCTCGCCCCGCTATTCCAGGGATACCTGGACTGGGGGGTGGCAATCATCCTCATCGGTGTTGCAGGGTACCTGGTCCTGTTTGCCGAATCTCCCCTGTACGCCGGGCTGGTCTTCCTGGTATCGGGTGCACTTGGTCTCTTCACGTTCCACTTCTCGTTTCTCGGGTCCGGTCCGTTCGGGTTCTCAGGCCTCCTGATGCCGCTCCTCTCGGGCATGTTCGGCATCTCCCTCCTCATCCTCTCCGGTAAAGGAGCCATTCCCGACCAGTATTTCGACGGGATACAGATCTCCCGTCATGGCATGCTGAGATCCGGGCTCTCCGGCACTATCGCGGGACTGGTTGTCGGCTGGCTGCCCGGGCTCTCCAGCGCATCGGCGAATGCAGTTGTTGCATCGGTTGCCGATTACGAACGCGACCGGCGGGGCTACCTCTTTGCCACGAGCGCTGCGAACACCGTGAACGCTGTCGCCGGGCTGATGGCATTCTATGCTATCGCCCGCACCCGGAACGGGGTGATGGTAGCCCTGGCAGCCCTCGAAGTTCCGCAGCCCGGGGTGCTGCTCGCATCTGCGGCATGTGCGGCGGTCTGTGCCTACCTCCTGACCATCAGGCTGGGTTCTGCGGCATGGCGGTTTGCCGGTATTGACCGGGACGGACTTACAATGGGCGTGATCGTCTTCATCACCCTGATCAGTTTCCTGCTGTGCGGGGTGTTCGGCCTCGTTATCCTGCTCTTTGCCACCCTGCTCGGTCTCGTACCACGGCTCCTGAACATCCCGCAGGTCTTCTGTATGGGGGCAGTCACGCTGCCGGTTATTCTCTTTTCGCTTGGAATCTCTGTCTTTTGATGCCCGTCCTGAGCCAGGACGCCGGAACTATCTCATTGCCCTGTCTGATGGCCGGGGACCCCATTCACGGCCAGCCTCTCATCTCCCGTATCCCAAGATACTAATGAGGGTTCAGTACCCACTACTGCTCATGAAGCCCACCTGGTTTTGCGCTGTGGAGGGTGGGGCCTGTCACCCCGTATCGCCCATCCCTGCCCGTCTGGCAGAGCGGGCAGAGCAGCTCGATGCCGACGGGACGGCAGGGATGCCGGACTGGGAACAGGCAGTGGAATGCGGGTTTGTAGAGGACCGGTCGCAGTACCTGGCCGTTCTGCACGAGACGGCCCTGCTCCTTGCAGAGGCCCGGCTTGAACGGGCACTGGTGGCTGACAGCCCGGAACTGATCCGGATGGTGAGGATGCTCGAGGAGATCGATTCAGCGGTAAACCACCTCTCTGAGCGGGCTGTTGACTGGTACCGGTCGGTCAATCCCGGGTTCAGCCGCAAATCCATGGTGCCGCCAGGGAAGAAGGTCCGGGATCTCCTGCGTGGCGGTTCCTGCGAGGCGCTGCAGGACATACTTGATGCGATTGACCAGCTGAGCGAGCGACGGTCCGCCCTTGCAAAACAGGTCTCTCTCAAAGCAGCCGGGGTGCTTCCCAACTGCAGTGCGCTCGCAGGGGGCCTCGTAGCCGCACGGATCGCTGCCGAAGCAGGAGGCGTGCGGGAACTCGCCCTGATGCCTGCGAGTGCAATCCAGGTGCTTGGTGCAAAAAATGCCCTCTTCACGCACCTTGCCAGGGGGACCCCTCCCCCCAAACACGGGGTGATCTACCAGAACAGCGCAGTGCACGGGTCGCGGCGGGAGAGGAGGGGGAGCGTGGCCCGCGTCCTCGCTGCAAAACTTGCCATTGCTGCACGCATCGATTATTTCAGGGGCGTATCAGATCCTGTATTCATTGCCCGTGCCAGAGAGGCGATACGGGGTGCCGGGAGGAGCCGGTGATCTGGATCGGCGATCAGCTCGTTTCACCGGGCCCGGGCGGGGTCTATGGTGAGCGGATGATCCAGGGATACCGTCTCTGGAACCCGGCGCGGAGCAAGCTTGCGGCATGGTATCACCTGGGCGGGGGGATAGAGCTCACGGCGAATCACCGGGTGCTGTACCTGGGGGCTGCAAACGGCACAACCGTATCCCATGTTGCGGATTACGTGGAGGTCGTGTATGCTGTTGAACCGGCACCCCTGCCGATGCAGGACCTCCTCATGGTTGCCCGGCAGAGGAAAAACATCATCCCCATCATGGGAGATGCACGGTTGCCGGAAGCGTACCTCTCCCTGGTTGAGAAGGTGGACCTCATCTACCAGGACGTAGCCCAGCCCGACCAGGTGGAAATTCTCCTGGCTAACACCCGGTTTCTCCAGCCTTGCGGTGTGATGGTCTTCATGGTAAAACCCCGCAGCATCGATGTAACCAGGTCTCCGCGTGATGTGGCAGAGACTGCGCAGGCCAGGCTTACCGAGCGTGGCATCCGGGTTGAGTGCTGCACCTGGCTTACTCCGTGGTATCCTGACCATGCGGCACTGATCTGCAGGCCGGTATAACGACAGGGAGTGCCGCGACCCCTGAGTGATCTGGAATATGGTTTTCCCGGCCTGGTAGGCAGAGGTGCATTGGGGAAGCGATACGAGGATCCTCATCTGATCGGGGTCTGCCAGGACCGTCATGCCATGGAGGTTCGTGGGAGGTCCGGACTGGCCTGGGTGCCCCTGGGTTCCGGGTGCTGGTACAGGTTTCGGAAGGAGGAAGGGAGATCTTCAGGGGCAGTCATCTTCATCGCGTGGAGTGGTGGGGAGGGTCGGTATGACCCTGCTTCCCTTTCGCGAGTGACGTAATCGTGAATGCTCTGGAATTGCGAAGAGCCGTCACTCTTCGGGCAAGGGATCAGAAAAGATCGAGAAATGAGAGATAGGAGGAATGATAGCCCGGAGCAGATTCGAACTGCTGTCGCGGGATCCAGAGTCCCGCATGATTGACCGCTACACTACCGGGCTGAACACCTTATTTTATTGCCCGTTTCTCTTAATTAACCTGACTGATGGGAGGCATGCGGGAGATCACCGGTTGCATTTTCCGCAGGCCCTGCAGACCTCGTCAACCGGCTGTATGTATCCGCCTCTTCCACAGAAGGGCTCAATGTCGGCAAGGTCACGTTTGTAGTAGACATGGGGTACTAGGGAGATGTGGGTGTAAGGCCCGCAGGGGAGTCCGAGCTGATCGGCGATATACTTCTGCAGATGTACCAGGGCAAACATGTTCGCCCCTGCAGCAGAGAGCATATCATTGCTCCGGAACACCACTTTCATCGCGAGCTTCCCGTCGCGGATGATACACTGGACCAGCTGGAGACAGGGGCAGTCATCCAGCTGCTCGTCCACGTACGGGTTCCAGGTGATAGCAACCCCCCTCCTGCTGACCGGTGACGCCGCAAGTTTGCTGACGATGTACGCGACCTGGTTGATATGGAGGGCCTGCCCTCCGGCGTCCAGGGGGGCTCCCCAGTTGAAGAGCCGGTCATGGTAATCGTACTCGAAGACTGCAGGTGTCCCGTTCAGGAGGTCTGCTGCATACTTCTCCATGAACTTTCGTGAGAATCGCGAATGGGGGCTTACCATGGGTTCGGCCAGCGGGTGCTCGATCCTCACCGCCAGCTCATCGAACTCGATGGTCGCCTCGTCATCCTCAGTCTCGAGCACCCTGCCCTTCTCGAGCACCATCTTGACCACCAGTTCGTGGGCAGTGCCGACTGAAGGTGCCCTGATGATCCGCATACCTCTACCTGTACAGAACAGGGGGACGTAAAGATATGGAAATATGATTGACAGAACATTCAGGGAGATAATTCAGAGAGATACGGGGAGGATGGATCACACGAGACTACCGGAGAACGATTTCAGGGTAAAGGTCTGTGTATGCATCAGGTACCTTTGTAGTATGCTGAAGAATGGACCATTATCACTTTATTGGGAGAAATACTACAGGGTAGTGAGCAATCACCCGGTTGTTGGTATATGGTACTGCTGTCATGAACCCTGAAAATCAGGATGAAGACTGATCCCCTGGAGGAGCCATGGCCTGCCCGAAACCTGCCGGAGTGAATGGCTGTCTGTAATGAACGTGAAGAACAGTGGAAGAGAACCTCAAGATGACTCCCCCCTGTCTCTATGGGATGGAAGACGTTCCAGGAAAAAAGGGGATGCGCGAACCCGGCAACCAGCAGCGAAAATGTATGGATCTGTACAGGAGAATTGAGGTCTGCCGCCAAACTGGAAAAAAGGCCAGATTTTCCAGCAATCGCCGGATTTATCGCCAGCCAACCCGCATATCTCCTTTTTCCCGACCAAAAAGGATATATTACGTGGTCCACAAATATTGGATCATATTCCGTTATTCGGAGTATGGAGCACAATGAATCGCTATTCGGCAAATGCCGACAGCGGTCCAGGACGTGTGCATTGGATTGAACGTTTCAAAATTGGACATGAGTATAAGGAGGACAAAGATGACTAAGCGCTTTAGCCTTGCTCTGATTGCCCTGGTAGCGCTCGCGATGCTGATTCTTCCGGCATCTGCAGTGCTCAACCAGATTGCGCAGGGCGGAGATGTGTTCATTGGTGAAGAAAACCTCGATGTAACTGCTGCTGTAGGGGGATTCCCACAGATAGCATGGTTTGCATCAGGGACTGTTCCCGCCACGGACACACCGAACTATATCATTGCAGTAGGAACTCCTGCAACCTTCTACGTTGCACCTGCTGACTTTGTCGGAAGGACCGGCAACTGGTATCGGTGGAACGGAGCCAACCAGGGCGTTGCATTCAACGTGGTTGACCCCAACATAGACATCAAGGTCTGGGCCCAGAGCGCCGCCGGCGGCCGTGATGTCACGGGCAAGCAGGTTGTAGCTGGGGAGATCCTGAACTTCAGGGTTGAGACCAACACCTACTCTGTCACGAACAGGCCCGGGGCTCTTGCAACGGACGGGTTTATCACTATCAAGGTGAAGACCGCTGACGGATCAACCTATACCGCTCTGCGTGGCAGTTTCGCTGCACCCCTCACCGACACAAAGACCCTGACGCTTCAGCGTGTTGACAGCTCGCTCTGGTACTGGGTCCCCACCGCTCCCGCAGCAAACGGATGGGATACAACCTTTACCGAGGCCGGATCCCGCCTGTACAAGGCAGGAACCTACACGATCAGTGCAGAACTGATCCTGAACAGGATCAAGGACAACTACAAGGCCCCTGACGGCACCGACTACACCGGCAAGACCGTGACCGCACTCAAGACTGTTGCGATCACCGGCGACACCGTCAAGATCGAGGCCAGCAAGGACACCGTGGTCCGCGGCAACCAGTTCTCGGTGACGGTTACCGGCAGGCCCAACGAGCAGTACTACCTCTGGGTCAAGGGAACCAGTGGCATGACTGATCCTACCAAGCTGCCTCCGCAGATTGCCCCGAACCAGGATGGCGTGGCACGTGACGCACCCGCTGCGTGTGCTGCCCTGCCTCCGGGTGCGATCGGCAATTACCAGTACGAGGGTGGTGCAGGTCAGACCATCTGTAGTGCTGTTTCATCCGTACCGAACTCACAGGCATACTATGCACGGATCACCACATCATCGACCGGAACCCGGACTGTCGGTTTCACGACCGGACCGGACACCGATGACAGGAAGTACACTATCCGTGTCGAGAATCTCTTTGCCGGCCAGTTCAGGTCTGACGAGGTTAATGTCAATGTCGAGAAAGGAACCGTAACAGTTGTTGCGGCAGGCGACCAGAGCTACTTCCTCGGACAGGAGGTCAAACTCTCCGGTACCAACTCCGAGACAGAAGAGGTTTACCTGTTCATCACCGGTCCGAATCTGCCCAACAACGGTGGACTTCTGACCGACCCGAGAACCCCGGTCAACCCGTTTGTCTTCCCGCCAGTGTTCACCACCGCGACCGTGAACGATGACAACACCTGGGAGTACAAGTGGCAGACCGCGAACCTCAACATCGATGCCGGGACGTACACTATCTATGCAGTCTCGACCCCGAACGCAAGGGACCAGCTCGCTGGAACCCAGTATGGCACTGTTTCCATCATCATCAGGAAGCCGTTCGTGACCGCACAGGTATCCCAGTCGACCGTAGCCCAGGGTGACGATGTATTCATCCGTGGTGTTGCAGAAGGCCAGCCCTCACAGGGTGTAGCCATCTGGATCATGGGCAAGAACTATGCGACCCGCGCTACCGAGAGCGTCAATGACGACGGAACTTTCGAGTACGAGGTTTCCGGTGCCCTTACGTCCCAGATGACCAGCGGCCAGTACTTCGTTGTCGTCCAGCACCCGATGTACAACGACCTCTTCGATGTCACCATCCAGGGCAACTTCGTTGTCGGCGCCTACCCCGTCCGGTGGTCCAACCTCTTCGCGCTCTTTGGAGCCGGGAGCCTCCAGGGATCTGACGCAGCCAATGCACTGACCATTGCCATGGACAATGCAGCAATCGACGATACCTACACCAAGCTCCAGTTCCTGGTAGAGGTACCTGAGATCCGGATCACCCCGGTAACCCAGAAGATGGTCGGCGACAAGTTCGAGATCAGGGGAACCACCAACCTCGCAGTCGATGATGAGCTGCTTGTTGAGATCTACTCCTCGTCATTCGGACCAACACCGAAGGAAGCGACCGGAGAGTTCAGCGGAGCTTCCGGCACCGTGAAGGTTGTCAGGGGAACCGAGGGATTCAACACCTGGGCATTCCCTGTCGATGCAACGCTCTTCAAGGCCGATGAGTACATTGTCCAGGTTACCGCCATCGGGCTCCAGACTGCCCAGGATGTAACCGCTACTACGCTCTTCACGGTTGTAGAGTCTGTGCCGACCACCGTGCCGACGACTGCACCGCCGACCACCGTGCCGACGACTGCACCGCCGACCACCGTGCCAACAACCGTACCGGCCACTACCCCCGGATTCGGTGCACTTGTTGCACTGATTGGGCTTGGCGCAGTGGCATTCCTCATCGTGCGCAAGCACTAACCCCACAACCTCTCTTTTTTTTCGCACGTTACCTGCGGCAGCTTGCTGTATTCTCCTGCCAGAAGGACGTGACCAGCACGTAATCCTTCATGAGCCCGGGAGCCGGTGCAAAGGTTGATCCCTCTGGTTGTCTGACCGATGCATCGCACGGTTGGCTGGGATAAAAAAGAGCATATAGGGGCATCCCCCAGTTCTTTACAATGCCCGTGCGGTACGCGAGCAGCATTGCTGTACGGATCGCGTAACAGAAAGGGAGCAGGGAGAACGGCAACATGAAGCTCACGGTAAAACTGGTCGATATCGGAACCCGGGAAGTCCTTCTGAACATCGAGGATGCCCGGAACATCGGGGTTCTTGCAGGAGACCGTGTCCAGATCCTCAACGAGAAGACCGGTGTCTCCGTTGCAGCATTTCTGGACACTACCACATCAATCATCCCGGCAGGCACGGTTGGTATCTACCGGATAACAAATGAGAAACTGGGTGTCGATGAGCAGAGTAGTGTCGAGGTCAGGATTGCGGACCGGCCGATCTCCCTTGACTTTATCAGGAAGAAGATGGACGGGTTGCGTCTCACGAAGGATGAGACGTATGCGATCATCAGGGACGTTGTCAGCGAAGACCTCTCTCCTGCAGAGCTGACCGCCTATGTCATCGCCTGTTACATCAACGAGATGGACATGGATGAGGTTGAACACCTCACCCGTGCGATGGTGGATACGGGGGAGCGTCTCACCTTCCATACCCACCCGATCGTGGACAAGCACTCGATAGGGGGGGTGCCGGGAAACAAGATCACGCTTCTCGTTGTTCCCATCATCGCGGCCAGCGGGCTGAAAATACCTAAGACCAGTTCCCGGGCTATCACCGGGGCAGGAGGTACCGCGGACCTGATGGAGGTTCTCGCCCCGGTCGAATTTTCTGCCACAGAAGTCCAGAAGATGACCCTCAAGGTCGGGGCTGCGATTGTCTGGGGTGGTTCAACGAACATTGCTCCTGCCGATGACCATATCATCGTCCAGGAGTACCCGTTCCGGATCGATGCCCGTGGCCAGATGATCGCGAGCGTTATGGCAAAGAAGTTTGCTGTTGGCGCCGACATCGTGGTAATCGATATACCGGTCGGGGAGCACGCCAAGGTCCCGAATATCCAGGAAGGCCGGAAGCTTGCCCGGGAGTTCATCGAGATCGGCGAGCGGCTGAACATGCACGTGGAATGCGCCCTGACATACGGCGACTCTCCGGTCGGGAGGAGTATCGGGCCGAACCTCGAGGTCGCCGAGGCACTGCGGATCCTCGAAGGCGGGGAAATACCCGGCTCCCTCCTGCAAAAGAGCCTTGCCATTGCCGGGATAGCCCTCGAAATGTCCGGAAAAGCGCCGCGGGGAACGGGAACCCATCTGGCAAACGAGATTCTCAGGAGTGGTGCCGCCCTGAAAAAATTCAGGGAGATCATCGAGATCCAGGGGGGCGATGCCAGCGTCACCGCCGATGATATCGTACCGGGAAAGTACGAGTTCGTGGTCAACGCTCCCGCGTCAGGGTACGTGATCGAGCTGAACAACAAGGCCCTGATCTCCCTTGCCCGGACTGCAGGAGCACCCCATGACCGGGCTGCAGGGATCCTCCTGCACGCAAAGAAGGGGAGCCGGGTGGAGAAGGGTGAGCCTATCTTCACCATCTATGCAGAGCGGGCATGGCGCCTCCAGAAGGCCATTGAAGAGGGCAGGACGCTCATGCCGGTGCTCGTGGAGGGAATGCTGCTCGACCGCGTTCCGCACGAAACGACATGGGTGTGAAAGGGGGGATTCTTTACCCTTTCTCCAGTCCTTTTTCAATCTTTGGCTTCCTTTGGACAATCATAGTTTATAGCAGATAACCACCGATATCAGACTATGCAGAGATGCGGAGTTAATCTCTTCATTGCCATTTTCTTTGTGCTTATCGTTACAGGGATCGCCTGGGGCGCTGCGGTGACTGTACAGGTCTTTGAAAAAGAGGAGAATATCACCCCCCTCGCGGGGGCTCTTGTGTATGCCAATAATACCCTTATCGGGAAGACCGATGATTCAGGTACCATTGAGGTCTTCTCCCCGGGAACTGAAGTGATACCCCTCAAAGTAGAGAAATTCGGGTATGATCCCTGGGAGGGGGACATTGGTGAAAATACCACCCAGATCCTCGTTGAGTTGCAGAAGGCAAAGATTGCCCTTTCAGTTCATCTGTATGATGCAGATACCCTGGATCCTGTTCCCGGCGTAAGTGTAACGCTCGAAGGTGACGGATCGGACAGTAGGGTTGTATCGGATTCAAACGGGACTGCCGGATTTGTAGTCCAGTCAAGGACGTCCTACCGTATCGAGACTGATGCCGAGCATTATCAGCCAGCCAGTATGGCGGTTGACATTGGAATTTCCGGAAAAGATGTGCAGGTAATGCTCTTCCGGGATGACCGGTTCTCGATCGTGGTAAAAGACGGAGATACCGGCAACCCCCTGGCCGGAGCC
>LNQE01000776.1_pt1 | contig 18103 bp, 14 predicted proteins | sample 603111 | NCBI WGS metagenome assembly LNQE01 (sample SAMN04260313, study PRJNA301899) | hydrocarbon metagenome | isolation source: hydrocarbon-contaminated ditch | place: Germany: Bremen | collected 1998
TTGAGAACACTTAAAAATGTTTCTTTCTTACCACCTTTTCTTGCTTGACGCAAATTTATATAGTATAGAAAAAAGATTGTAGAGAGAATAAACACAAAGTATGAAATTAAATGAGTCAATATCGCATAAGCAGCACTTACCTCTTGATTAAACCCGAATAGTTGTGTAAGGACAAAAATATTTATTGCATGGTAGGACCCTGTACCACCCGGAGTTGGGATTACAATTCCAAATGCACTTATGGTCATTAATATCCAAGCCATTGAAAATGTTGTTGATTGTATCTCATTCATATGAAGCATATAAAATGCGATATAAGATGCATAACCATAGGCAAGCATTATAAAAATAGAGAGTATAAAAGTATAAATATAACTTTGAGGTGTCCGTAAAGCCGCAAATCCTTCGGTAAGTGTATGGAAAGCATTTGCGGTCTTTTCGCCTGCGGTAATTGAAATTTTTCCGATAAATTTTACAATTACATCATAGAATTTTTCCTTCAACTTAACCGTAAAATAAAGGATGACGATTAAGGCTACAATTCCAAGAGTACCAAAAACCAATGCCGATCCGAGCCAGCTTATTTCAGTATACAGATCACCCGAATAAACCAAAACACTAATCAACACTGCAATTCCGAGTGCAATAATATCTATTATTCTTTCGACAACTATTGTGCCTAACATAGATGTTCTTGAGATTCCTTCCCATCTTGCAAGAAAAAGTCCTCTATACAACTCACCAAGACGCGGGACGACACAATTAACTCCGTAACCAATCATTGTAGCACCGAGTGAGTTTGTTATAGAGAGATCCTCTTTGACAGAGCTTGCCATTACTTTCCATCTAACTGCACGTATGTAATGAGAAAGAGCAAATACAATCAAAAAAATAATTAAGAAAGGAATGGATATTTGAGATATAAGATGAAAAGCCTCACTTATATCAACATCCTTAAAAGCGAAGTATAGAAAAAAGCCGGTCAGCAGAAAAGGTATAATATAACCGGTAACTTTTTTTATTGTATGTAAACCGGATTTAACGGAGGTCAATTACTCGTGTTCCTTCGGGAATTTCAAAAATAAAAAGTTTGTCATCTATATTTTGATTGATCCTTGTATTCTCGAGAGTAACGTTATAAATATTGTTCATCAAATCGGTCAGCTCAATTTGATTAATAAGTTTTTGTGAATTCACAATTAACCGTACTTCCTTGAAATCGAGTTCGGAAGTTTTTGGTTTTAAAATCAAAGTATAAGTTCCGTCTTCATTTTCGTAAGTACTAACGGTACATTGTTCCGGATATTCATAAAGATAATCCCTAATAGAAAATGAATTTGTATTATCATCAGCCGGACTTATAACAACCTGGTTATTCTTTGGCGTGAAAGTCCATGTGGATTTACCGTCTCCGACAATCGTTCTTGATTTTGTTTCAATTCTGAATTTGTCATCCGATTTGTAAGTAAACTTACCGGTATTCACACCGCCGTTTGCCGTCATCTGTACGAAATTTGAAGTGAAGTTATTTACGTTATTATACTTTTCCTGAACTTCATAAAGAATCGAACGACTATTATCAGCTTGATAAAAAAATAGGACGAATAGACTGAGCACAAATATTTTTATTGAAATTATCATAGTGACCTCAAAATCATTTCTAATTGTTCTTCGTTTTCGACTAATACTTCACGAGCTTTACTCCCTTCGGAAGGACCGACAACACCGGCTTGTTCAAGTTGATCTACAATTCTTGCGGCTCTTGCATATCCTAATTTTAATCTTCGCTGAAGCAATGATACCGAACCTTGCTGATGACGTACAATTAAGCGAGCAGCTTCGTCAAACATATCATCCAAATCTGTAATAAAATTTGAATTCGATTTACTTTTCTTTTCAAACATTGAAGGCAGCATAAATCTTTTGCTGTATCCGTCCTGCACGTAAATAAATTTTGTTATCTCTTCAATTTCATCTGAAGTAATAAAAGCATTTTGAATACGAATCGGTTTCGGCATACCGCCGGGTAAAAAGAGCATATCACCTCTGCCGAGCAATTGTTCCGCACCGTTCATATCGAGTATCGTTCTTGAATCAATTTTAGTTGCAACTTGATATGCGATACGTGCACTGAAGTTTGCTTTGATTACACCCGTAATAACATTAACCGATGGTCTTTGTGTTGCAACTATTAGATGAATACCAACTGCTCTTGCAAGCTGTGCAAGTCTTGCAATCGGTTCTTCAACTTCTTTGCCTGATGTCATCATTAAATCTGCTAACTCGTCAATCACAACAATTATATACGGCATTTTGTAATGCTTCATTGAATCGGAATCTTTTGGCTTTCGCTTTGGATCTGCGACCCGAGCATTATAATCAACAATATTCCGAACTCCTATCTTTGCAAGTTTGTCGTATCGTTTTTCCATTTCGAATTCTACGGCTTTCAGAACAAGCAAAGCGTTTTGCGGATTGGTTATAATTTCTTCTTCTATATCAGGTGAAACAGCTAAGAAATGCCGGTTAAGTCTTTTGTAAAACGAGAGTTCAATTTTTTTCGGATCAATAATAACAAACTTTATTTCGGAAGGATGTTTTGCATAAATTAAACTTGTTAAGATCATATTGATACCGACACTTTTACCCGAACCGGTTGAACCGGCAATAAGTAAGTGCGGCATTGTTGCTAAATCGGTAATATATACATCACCCGAAATTGTTTTTCCCAACGCAAGCGGAAGTTCGGCTTTACTTTCTTTTAATTTTGCAATAACCGAACGGGCTTTAACAATCTGTGATTGAGCATTCGGGATTTCAACACCGATAGCACTTTTACCGGGTATCGGTGCAATAATTCTTATTCCTCGTGCGGCAAGAGCTAAAGCAATGTCGTGTTCTAAGCTTACAATTCTGCTTATTTTAACACCGGGAGAGGGAACAATTTCATATAATGTTACAACGGGTCCCGGGGTTACCGAGATATCTTCAATTGCAATATCAAACAAGGATAATTTTTCTTTTAGCAGCTCGGCGTTGTGTTTTAATTCTTCTTCGGATATTTGAATTTCTGTTTCTTTCGGAGCTTCAAGATGACTTAATTTGGGTGGATCATAATTAATCTCTTCTTCCCATTGTTCCGGAAGTTTCGCTTCTTCCATTTTATCAATTACCGGATCGCTGTCTTCTTCGGCTTTTTCTTTTTCAGTTTTGGTTTTATCTTCCTTAACTACATACGGGTCTTCCACTTTTGATTCTTCTTCAATAATTCCTTCCGGTTCATCTTTTTGAAGAATACGGATTTTTGTTTCTGCTGATTCTGCTTCATCTAAATCAATTTTACCTGGAGTAAAACCGGCTTCAATTTCATCGGGTTTATGTCTCAACTTTTTAATTTTTTCTAAATTGCTTTCAGGTTCTTCTTCATCAACCGGTTTATTAATTCGTACAGCTTCTTTTGATGTGTCTTTTTCTTTTTTCTCAAAAGTTTCATCCCACAACTTTTTGAAAAATTCTAAGATGGGTGTGAATTTTATATCAAACGAAATTATAAGTGTTATGATTGTTGCTGTGATTAAGAAAATCAAACTACCTAATCCACCCAAAAGATTACCGAGCAAGATTCCGAAGAAATCTCCGATCTTACCAGAAAACTCGGCACTATCTTTAAGAAGACTAAATTCCGGTGCATTGCGCAGCAAACCAAAGAAAGCAGAAAAGATTAAACCGATAACAATAAAAAAATTGGAGAGGTAAAGCGCTGTTTTTGTTTCTTCATTTCGAAGAATTGTATAACCCCAAATAAACATTATTACAGGGAAAATTATCGAAGCAAATCCGATTGTAGAATGAATTAAAAAGTAAGAAATGTGAGCACCGAAGATTCCAAGCCAATTACTGATTCCGCTTATGCGTTTGCTGAATTCGGAACTGGGACTGAAAACTTTTATAAAATCTCCAATTCCACCAAGTAACGATTGGTCATTTTTTGAGAAGGAAAGAATGCTTAAAAAAATCAGCATTGCCAAAACAGATAATATCAATCCGAAGAGCTTTTTCTTCTTCTCAACCGAGATAATAAAATAGTTATTACCGTTTTGTTTTGCACTCTGTTTTGGTTTACGTTTTGCCATTTTGTAGTTAAGCCGGCTGTTCGTTTACTAATTTTTTAATCACACCATCTTTATAAAAAGGAATAATCTCACTCTTGGAAATTTTTCCACAAAAAGTTATATCCTCTTTAAAACCATTTTCAATTAATTTTTTCCCGTGTTCGGATTCTGAAAACATTTTTGTAATACTTTTCCCAAATGATTTATTAAGTGCAATACTTGCTCTTGCAGAATCAGTGAGATCCGCATCTTCTTTTATTTTAATTATTTCGGTAATAAGTTTACCGGCGCACACTGTATCTTCAAGACTAAATCTGCCGTTATCACCTGCACAAAGAATTTCAAAATCTTTATTCATCTCAACAATATAATTTGCAACCGCGGTTAGATTATAAAATGAACATGTAATTAAATTTTCGGAAAATTTTGCTCTTACAATCGCCTTTGTTCCGTTCGTTGTGTAGAGTATAATAGATTTTCCCTCAACAATTTCCTTAACATATTCTAAGGGAGAATTACCGAGATTAAAGCCGTCGATTTTTTTTGTATTTCGTTCGCCGCCTAAAAGTCTATGACCGCCAAAAGCATCACCGGAAATTTTCATAGCGAATTCAATGGTTCCAACCGGAATAATTTCTTTCGCACCATTTTCAAGAGCTGCCGAAATTACTGTTGTTGCACGAAGTACGTCAATAACAACTGTATTCTTTCCTGCAAAGTACATTTCTTCCGCATTCAACGGAGAAAGTAAAACATTAATTTTCATATTTATTTCACCACAAATGGTAGATTGACAATTACTGCCGGAATTTCTTTATCTCTTATCAAAAAGTTCACCGTGTTACCCTCTTCGGCATATTCTTTTTCAACATAACCGAGTGCAATAGGTTTACTTAAAATCGGGCTTACCGTACCGCTAGTTACATTACCAATTTTATTTCCGTTGAATGTTATTTCATAACCGTGTCTTGGGAATGCTTTCTCATCAGTTGTAATAGGTACGAGTTTTCTTTTTATTCCTTCTTCTTTCACTTTCAGCAGAGCATCACGACCAATAAACTCACCTTTTTTTAACTTTGTAATCCAACCCAAACCTGCTTCAAGCGGATTTGTAGTTTGGTCGATATCGTTTCCGTAAAGACAATAACCCATCTCAAGTCTTAAAGAATCACGTGCACCTAAACCGGTTGGTTTAATACCAAACTCTTCACCGGCATCAAAAACGGCATTCCAAACTTTTTCGGCAACAGATTCATCACCTTTGAAATAAAGCTCGTATCCTAATTCGCCTGTGTAACCGGTTCTAGAAAATATCATTTCAACATCGGCAACTTTGGTTTTAAGAAAATGATAATATTCAAGATTCTCAATTGATTCGTGAGTAATTTTTTGAATAACCTTCATTGCTTCGGGTCCTTGAACTGCAAGCAGTGAGTAATCATCGCTTTCATCAAACAATTTAGCATCGAACTTGTTGTTTTTTTTCATCCATTCATAATCTTTATCCTTGTTAGAAGCATTAACAACAAGCAAGTATTCTTCATCGGATATTTTGTAAACTAAAAGATCGTCAACAATACCGCCGTCTTCATAGCACATAGCAGAATATTGAACTTTGCCGTCAACTAATTTACTTGCATCGTTAGTTGTAATATGCTGAACAAATTGCAAAGCTTCTTTACCTTTAACAAAAATTTCTCCCATATGAGATACATCAAAAACACCGACTGTTGATCTTACTGTTTTGTGTTCATCAATAATTGACGAATATTGAACCGGCATTTGATAACCGGCAAAATCAACTATTTTGGCACCCAATTTCTTATGGATTTCATAAAATTTTGTTTTTTTCATTTCAATACCTTTGATAGACCACTTATTGGCTTTCGTTATCTATTGATTAAGTTTTTTCCAATCGCTTAAGAATTTTTCTAACCCTAAATCCGTTAAAGGATGATTGAACAATTTATCAATTACGGCAAACGGCATAGTTGCAACATGAGCCCCCATTCTTGCTGCTTCAACAAGATGAAGCGGGTGGCGAATGCTTGCGACTAATACTTGTGTCGGGTATCCGTAATTTTCATATATCTGAATTATATCATAAATGAGATCCATTCCTTCATGGCTTATATCATCGAGTCTACCGACAAAAGGACTAATATATGTTGCGCCCGCTTTTGCAGCTAACAATGCTTGCGATGGAGAAAAACAGAGAGTAACATTAGTTTTAATTCCATCTTCAGAGAGTGTTTTCACTGCTTTTAATCCTTCACGAATTAAAGGAACTTTAATTACAATATTTTTATGAATTTTTGAAAGTTCATTTGCTTCTTTAATGATACCATCGTAATCGGTTGCAACAACTTCGGCACTAATCGGACCGTCAACAATCTTAACAATTTCTTCCAATAATTCTTGAAAATTTCTCCCTTCTTTTGCAACAAGAGAGGGATTAGTTGTAACGCCGTCTAAAATTCCTAAACTTGCAGCTTCTTTAATTTCATTGATGTTAGCAGTATCGATAAAAAATTTCATTATAGATCCCCTTCTTTTATTTTACATTCTCGGTAATTTCTTTTTCGGTTGAAGCAGAAATAAATTGATACTCTTGCGGACTCATTTTGTTATCTTCGATAAGTTTTAATTTGATAAAATACTTCGACTGCAATTTAAAAAGTGTTGAGAATAATCCTTCTTTCAATTTCGCACCGAGCGAAGGATGCACTTTTAAGATTAACTTTTTCTCATTTCCGTTATTTTTGTATTTCTTAATCCAATCTTCAATCTCGTGAATCATATGAGATTTTTTAGTCAACAAACCGGTTCCTAAACAATACGGACAAACTTCGTTGACCGACTGCATTATGTTTTCACGGACTCTTTGACGGGTAATTTGCATCAATCCAAAATCGGTCATGGGAAGCATAGCAATTTTTGCACGATCTTTTTTAAATTCTTTTCTAAGTTCATCGTAGATTTTTTTTCTGTTCTTATCGTCTTCAAGATCAATAAAATCAACAACAATTAATCCGCCAATATCACGAAGTCTAAGTTGTCTAACAATTTCGCGGGCTGCTTCAAGATCGGTTTTAAGTGAATTCAATTCCTGTTCTTTTTTTGCTGCATATCTGCCTGAATTAACATCGATAACGATCATAGCTTCGGTATGTTCAATAACAATATGTCCGCCGCTGGGAAGCTGAACCTTTCTACCTAACAATTGTTTTATCTGTTCTTCTATTTTGAATGCTTCGAAAATTGGTTGTGATTCTTTGTAGTAAACAACCTTTTCTACTAGCTCGGGTTGAATAAACTGAACGTAATCTCTAATCTCTTTGAATATTTTCTTGGAGTCGATAAATACTTTATTAACTTCTTCAGTGAAAAGATCTCGTATTACGCTCCTGGTAGTTGAAACATCATTGTAAACCATTTTGGGGGGTTTACTACTTTTTGCTTCTTCTTCGATCGTCTTCCATGTTTTAACTAAATATTTGAGATCACTCGCAAGATGTTTATCTGATTGGTCTTTAGCAGCGGTTCTAATTATAAGACCGCAGTTTTCGGGAAGAATTTCTCTTGCAATTCTTCTCAAGCGTTTACGCTCTCGGAAATCACTAATTTTTTTAGAGACTCCAATCTTCGTATCAAAAGGAAGCAAGACACAAAATCGACCGGGTAAACTAAGGGAGGATGCAACTCTAACACCTTTATCCTTAACCGGTTCTTTAATAATCTGGATTAATATATCCTGCCCTTTATGGAGTTTAGGAGTTGAGTGTTCCTGTTTTGGTTGTTGTTTCCTCTGCGGGCTTTCATCATCATCTTCGTCATCGATATCTTTATCGTCATCGTCGTCAAGCATTGATTGAAGCGCTTCCAATCTATCTCCAATATCGGAGAAATGTAAGAAGGCGTCATGTTTTAAGCCGATATCAATAAAAGCGGCTCTTATTCCCGGAAGTACTCTTGCAATTTTACCAAGGTAAATATTGCCTACCATCCTCTGTTTTTCCGGATTCTCAACAAAGAAGTCAACTAAGTTACCGTCTTCGGTAATAGCAACTCTAGTTTGAGAAGAGGAGGAGTTGATTATAATTTCTTTTCTCATTTATATCTTTTAAACCTCAGCCGAAGGCTTCTGAAAAAACCGGTTCTTGAACCAGCCAAAATAAAACCTTCATTTTAAATTTTTGTTGAATAATTTGTAAATCCTCTTCAGGATAATATTGAAATCTAATTTTTTCAGTGTGCTCGTTAACAATGTCGATCACACCTGCAGCAGAATTGCAGCTCATCAAATTATTTACAAGATTAATAATTCCGTAATAATTTTTATAGTACCAAATAATATTTTTTTTCATGAAGTTAAGAGCTCTTAGGTCACCATATTCTCTTATTAATTTTTCACAATGTTCAAGAGCCGTTTCTTTTACAAGATCAATACCGGGATCTCCCGGATCAAAGTTGTTATCAACAATCGAATTAAATCTTGAAAAAATAAATGGATTACCGAGTGCCCCGCGTGCAACCATTACAGAGTCAACGCCTGTTTCATGTTTCATTCTAAGGGCATCATCTGCAGAAAAAACAGAACCGTTACCGACAATCGGTATATTAATAGCATTTTTTACTTCTGAGATCCATTCCCATTTTGCATCGATATCATACTTATCCTTTTTAGTTCGCGCGTGAACTATAATAAAAGAAGCACCATTGTCTTCAGCTGCTTTTGCATTTTCAATAATATTAATTGTTTTCTCATTATCTCCCAATCTCATTTTTGCGGAGATGTGAATATCTCCCGCAGCTTTTTTCATATTAGAAATTATTTTTCCGATTAGCTGAGGAGAATTAAGCAGACATGCACCCATTTTGTATTTGGTAACATTATCAACCGGGCAGCCGCAATTTATATCAATTACATCGGGTTTGTATTTGGCAATTTCTCTAACGGCTGAACCTATCAGCTCAGGATCGTTACCAAGTAACTGAACTCCGATTGGTTTTTCATTTTTATTGAATGCGAGGTAACGGAGCGTTTCAAAGTCATTTTCGAGCACTCCTTTAGCACTAACCATTTGAGTAAAGGTTAAACCGGCTCCAAATTTTTTAGCTATTTCACGAAAAGAGTTATCCGTTATATCAGCCATCGGAGCTAGAAGCAATCTTTTAGAAAAATCAAGTTGACCTATTTGCATCTTTTCAATTTACATATAATTAAAAACAAAAAATGCTGAATACGAGATTCAGCATTTACTTGCTTATTTAGACTCTTCTTCGTTCTGTTCAGTTAATAATACTTTACGCGATAGGCTGAATTTTCCATTTTCTACTTTTATCAACTTAACTTTTATCATTTCGCCTTCTTTAATAACCGAATCAACTTTATCGACCCGTTTTGTATCTAGTTGCGAAATGTGCAATAAACCTTGAATATTCGGTAAGAATTCAACAAATGCACCGTAATCTTGTATCTTGATCACTTTAGCATCATAAATCTTACCTATTTCAGGTTCTTGAGTTAATTTCTTTATATACTCTCTTGCAGCTTCCGCTTTCTGTTTATCTTGACCGGCTATGTTGACTGTACCATCTTCATCAATTGCTATATCAACCGAGTATTCTCTTTGTATCCCTTGAATTACTTTTCCACCGGGTCCAATTACAGAACCAATTTTTTCGGGATTGATTTTTGTGAATAATAATGTAGGAGCAAATTGAGAAATTCCCGTTCTTGGCTCGGAAATAACCTCTTTCATTTTTTCAAGAATGTGCAATCTTCCATCTTTTGCTTGACGGAGAGCTTTTTCCATAATTTCAAAAGAAATGCCCTGAATTTTTATATCCATTTGAATTGCTGTTATTCCCTTTTCTGAACCGGCAACTTTGAAGTCCATATCACCCAAGTGATCTTCATTCCCTAATATATCAGAGAGGACAACATAATCATCACCTTCTTTAACTAAACCCATAGCAATACCGGCAATCATAGTTTTAATCGGAACACCGCCATCCATCATTGCGAGAGTACCAGAACAAACTGTTGCCATCGAGGATGATCCGTTTGATTCAAGAATATCGGAGTTCAGCCTAATGATATACGGAAAAACTTCTTCGGTGGGAAGAATAAATTTAAGTGATCTTTCAGCGAGGTTACCGTGTCCGATTTCTCTTCTTCCGGTACCCATAAATCTTCCAACTTCACCAACGCAAAAAGGAGGAAAGTTGTAATGCAGTAAAAATCGTTTCTTGTATTCTTCCTGCAGACCATCAACTATTTGTTCATCACCTTTGGTACCCAAAGTTAATGTCATTAAACTTTGTGTTTCACCTCGTGTAAATAATGCAGAACCATGTGTACGGGGAAGTAAACCAAGGTCAATCCAAATTTGGCGTATATCTGTTAAACTTCTTCCATCAAGACGAGGTTGATTATCCAAAATGCGTTTTCTCATTAACTCTTTTTCTATGTCATGCAATATTTGCTTGATGTCTTTTTCTTGTTCGGGGTATTTTTCTGATAGAGCATCGAGAACAGATTCATTAACTTCTTTATTCTTTGTTGCTCTTTCTTCTTTAGCTAATGATATACCGACAATTTCAGCATATTTGTCATAAGCAAGATTTTTTACATCCTCTTCCAATCCATCTGCATAAGATTTTTCGGTTACAGTCATTTTTTCAACACCGCATGCATCTCTCAATTCATTCTGAACCTGTACCAACTTTTTAATTTCTTCGTGAGCAAATTTTAAAGCGTTCAAAAAATCTTCTTCGGAAACTTCTTTAGCTTCACCTTCAACCATCATAATAGAATCGGCAGTACCGGCTACGGTAAGTTCGAGATCACTAGCTTCGACTTGTTTCATAGTCGGGTTTACAACTAATTGACCATCGACACGACCAACTCTTACTTCACCAATTGGTTCAAGTAGAGGAATTCTAGAAATATGCAACGCAGCAGAAGCCCCAACTGCAGCTAAAACATCCGAATCATTTTCTCCATCGAATGAATACACACTAGCAATTATTTGTGTTTCGTTTTTAAATTCCTTCGGGAAGAGCGGTCTAATTGGTCTATCAATCAATCTCGAGCTTAAGACTTCTTTTTCCGTTGGTCTTCCTTCTCTTTTGAAGAAACCGCCGGGGAATTTACCGGCAGCGAATGCTTTTTCTCTGTATTCAACCGATAGCGGAAAGAAATCAATATCCTCCCTTGCTTCACTTGATGCAACCGCGGTAACCAATACCATAGTATCGCCGTAACGCACCATAACTGCGCCATCAGCTTGCTTAGCCATTCTACCGGTTTCAATGGAGAGAACCTTCCCTCCAATTTCAACTTCTTTACGTATAATATCCATTTTGTTCCTTATTTTCTGATATTGAGTTCTTTAATAACTGCTCTATATCTGTTAATATCTTTTTTGGCAAGATAATCGAGTAATCTTCTTCTTTTACCAACCATTTTCATCAAACCTCTTCTTGAAGAATGATCTTTGGAATGTTTTCCGAAGTGATCGGTAAGTTCGTTAATTCTTAGAGTAAGAATTGCTACTTGAACTTCAGCGGTTCCGCTATCGTTTTCACTTTTACCAAATTTTTTAATTAGATCTGATTTTTGTTCTTTTGTTAAAGACATTTGTAACTCCTATAAATTAATTATTAATGTAACCCCAGTAATAGAAAATTGAGCTTTACTCATTTACAACCGGGATTAATTAGTTATTTCTACTGCTAAAATTTTTGCTGCTTTTATTTTATCCAATTCTATTTGCGTAATTAATTCCTCTTTTGAAGAAAATTTTTTTTCCGGACGTATTTTTTTTATAAAATTCACTTTTAAAATTTCACCATAAATATTTCTGTTAAAATTGAACAGATGCACTTCGGGAACAAGCTCTGTTGTGTCGGCAAATGTTGGTCGATAACCAATGTTCATAACCCCGTGTAAATCTTCACCGTTCAAATCACACCCTACGGCATAAACTCCGGTTTGCGGAATTAGTTTATTAGCATTACTCATTCCTAAATTAGCAGTAGGGAAACCTAGTATCCGTCCTCTTTTAGCACCTGTTACAACTTCACCCTGCATAGTGTAACTTCTACCAAGAAACGCATTTGCTTTGTCGATATCTCCGTCGAGTAATGCATTTCTAATCAAACTGCTGCTTATTATTTCACCATTAAGTTTTACCGCATCAACAGGCGTAACATCAAACCCGTATTTTTCTCCTAGTTGACATAAAGAATCAGCATCACCCCCGCGGTCTTTCCCAAATTTATGATCATGTCCGACAACAACATGTTTTGCATCAAACTTATCAACTATAAAGTTCTTAACAAAATCCTCAGAAGATTGTTCGGAAAATTCTTCGGTAAAGTTTATTAAATAGAAATTATCAACACCAAATTGTTCCAGTAATTCTTTTTTCTCTTCGATGGTGGTAAGGATTTTAATATCATATCCTTTTGCAATAACTTTTCTAGGATGCGGGTCAAAAGAAACGACAGTGCTTTGTAATTTTTTTTGCTTTGCAATATTTGAAAGAACACTTAAAATATTTTGATGACCTAAATGAAGCCCGTCAAAAGTACCGATTGTAACACAAGTGTTTTCTAATTTTTGTGTATCATTTTTATCAGAAAGAATTCTCATTCCCTATTAACCGAAATAGAATTAAAAACTTTTTCAAATTCGTTAATTGTAAAAGCTGATTCAACATTGTACTGACCTATCGCTTCTCTTCTTAACTTTTTAAGATAACCACCGGTACCGATTTTTTTCCCGAAATCATCTGCAATTACTCTTATGTATGTTCCTTTTGAACAAGATATTCTAAAGTAAACATCAGGTTCAATGTATTTTTCAATAATAAAATTGTAGATCTCAACTTCTCTTGATTCACGCTTAATCTCAATTCCCTTTCTTGCGTATTTGTAAAGAGATTTTCCCTTATGTTTCAATGCAGAATACATAGGTGGAATCTGTTGAATTTTCCCGAGGAAAAAATTACGGACTTCGTTCAGTTTTTCAAGATTAACAAAATCGGTTTTCACAGATCCTGACAGCTCTGTTTCAGAATCCATAGAGCGAGAAGTTCTGCCGAGAGATATAATACCCGAATAAACTTTTATTAAGTCCTGAAATTTGCTGATCTCTTTAGTTTTTTTTCCTGTACAGATAATCAGTAAGCCGGTCGCTTTGGGGTCTAAAGTTCCCGCATGACCGATTTTTTTAATCCCGGTAATTTTTCTAAGCTTATTTACAATACCAAAAGAACTAATACCCTCATCTTTATCAATTAGAATTACTTCGCCATTGGTGAAATCAAAATTCAAAAACTCATTCGTTGCTTTGTTTATCATCGTCATGCAGTTTTTTAAATAAATCTTCCATCTTCTCAACATAATCAAGAGTGTCGTCAATAAAAAAAGTAAGCTCGGGCGTATGACGTAGTTTTATTTTTTGAGATAATTGCCCTCTTATAAAACCTTTCAACTCGGTCACTTTCTCGAGGATAGCTTCTCTATTTTCTTTTTCAAAAACGGAGATATAAACTTTTGCAACACGTATATCCGGTGAAACAGCAACATTTGTTATTGTGACCAACCCAAATTGTGGGTCTTGGAGTTTATGAAGGAAAATTAAACTCAACTCTTCTTTAATTAAGGTCTCTATTTTTTCTTTTCTAATCGACATTATTAAACAAGCTTCTTTTTCGTTTCAATAAATTTGTAACCTTCGATAATGTCACCAACTTTAATATCATTAAAGTTTGCGATGTTCAATCCACATTCGTAACCGGCATCGACTTCTTTAACATCATCCTTAAATCGTTTTAGCGAAGCAAGTTCCCCTGTATATATTACTACACCATCACGGAATAATCTAATTTTATTATTACGAGTAATTTTTCCATCTTGCACATAACAACCGGCGATTGTACCGACTTTAGGAACTTTAAAAATTTCTCTTACTTCAATTGTAGCAACATTTTCTTCCGAGATAACAGGGGACAGCATTCCTTCTAGCGCTGATTTAACCTCGTTGATAGCGTCATAAATAACGTTGTATAATCTTATATCAACTTTTTCTTGTTCGGCAAGTTTTCTAGCTGCAATATGTGGTCTAACATGAAATCCAACAATAATAGCATTTGAAGCCGCGGCAAGTAGAACATCCCCTTCGGAAATTGCACCGACCCCTTTATGGATAACACTAACGGCAACTTCATTATTTGAAAGCTTCATAAGAGAATCGGCAAGTGCTTCAACCGAACCGTCAACATCACCTTTTACAACAATCGGTAATTCTTTAAAACCGCCTTGACTGATTTGATTAGCTATTTCATCAAGAGTTAAGTGTTTTATTTGACGGTGACTCTGTTCACGCTTAAGTTGCTGCCTTTTGATCCCGATTTCCCGAGCTTCACGTTCGCTATTAACCACTATGAAAGTATCACCGGCTTGCGGAGCACTGTCAAAACCTAAAACAAGTGCGGGCGTTGAAGGTGAAGCTTCATTAATTTTATTGTTTCTTTCATCGAACATGGCTCTGACGCGTCCATAAGTATTTCCTGCAACAAATGGATCACCAACTTTCATGGTTCCTTTTTGAATTAATACGGTAGCAGTAACACCTCTGCCCTTATCAAGCTGTGATTCGATGACAGTACCGTGCGCTTTCCTATCGGGGTTGGCTTTCAATTCGAGAACTTCAGCTTCTAGTAATATTTTTTCTAGCAACTCATCAATATTCAAACCGGTTTTAGCTGAAATTTGGACACATTGATATTTACCACCCCAATCTTCAACAAGAATATTTCTATCGGCAAGTTGTTGTTTAATTTTATCCGGATTAGCACCTGGTTTATCAATTTTATTTATTGCAATTACAATAGGCACCCCGGCTGCTTGGGCATGATTAATTGCTTCAACTGTTTGAGGCATTACGGCATCATCGGCGGCAACAATAAGAACAACTATATCAGTAACCTTGGCACCCCGTGCACGCATAGCAGTAAAAGCTTCGTGACCCGGTGTATCGAGAAAACTAATGTATCTTCCATCATCCAATTGGACTCTGTATGCACCAATATGCTGTGTTATACCACCTGATTCTCCGGCTACAACATTTGCCTTTCTAATGTGATCGAGAAGCGAGGTTTTCCCATGATCAACATGCCCCATTATTGTAACTACCGGGGGTCTATGAATCAATGAATCCTGAGGATCATCTTCATCTTCTATCTTTTCAGCTTTGTACTCATCTTCAAATTTAACATCATAGTCAAATTCATCGGCTACCAAGGTAATTGTTTCTCCGTCCAATCTTTGGTTTATTGAAACCATAATACCCATTTCAATACACTTTTGGATGACGTCACTTACGGGAACCTTCATTAGATTAGCTAGTTCGCTAACAGAGATAAATTCAGTAACATGAAGAATTGATTTTTCGATTTCCTGAAGTTCAAGACGCTTGACTTCTTCTTCTTCTCTTTCTTTTCGTTTCTTTTTCTTAAAACTTGCACGTGAAGCACTAACGGTTTCATCCATACTTAAAAGTGTTCTTTTAATTGCTGCTTCAACTTCTTCTACATCAACATCAAATTTTTTGGCTTTTTTCTTTCTTTTATTTTTCTTTAATACATCAGGATCTTCTTCAGCCTCACGTTTTTTTGCTTTTAATTTTTTCTTTTTACGCTTGCCTGCTTGTTTTTCTTCAGCTTGAAGTTCTTCGGGGGTTTTGGGTTTTTCGGGTTTCTTTTCTTCTTTTGTTTCTTCCTTAGATTCAGGCTTTACTTCTTCAACTTTTCCTTTTTTATCGGCTTTTTTCTTTTTTCGTTTATCTTCTAACTCAATTTTACCGACTACTGTGAGTCCTTTTTTCTTCTTTGTAAGCTCTTTTTCCGAATCTGTTTGGAATGGTTCGAGAGGTGTTTCTTTAACTTCTTCGGTTGTTGAAAGTTCTTCAACTTCTTTTACTTCTTCAGCCGAGACTTCTCCAGCAATTTCTTCAACTTTTGATTCTTCTTTTTTAGTTTTCTTCTTTACAGGTTCTGCTTCAAGATCTTCAGCTTTTTCTTGCACACTTGGTTCTTCGGTTGGAGTTTGTTTTTCTTCAACTCGTTCACCGCGTTTTTTCTGAAACTCAGATATTTTTCTATAATGTTTTTCAGCAGTCTCAATATCTTTACGGAATTTATCATTGATATCACCGATCATTTCATCGGTTAATAGGGACATGTGAGATTTAACATCATACCCTTTTTGCCGAAGGAAATCAACAATCGTATCAGTTGCTAAATTATACTCTGAAGCAAATTTGTAAATTCTTAGTTTCTTAGTTTTTTCTGCCATATAAGGTCACCCGGGAATAAGTCCAACCGACTTACTATTCTTCTTCTTCAAATTGATTTTTAAGTATTTCTAAAATTGCGTTTGCTGTTTCTTCTGTAATACCTCTAATCTCTTTTAGTTTTTCGGTACCGGCGGTCAATACTTCAACTGCGGTATCGTACCTATTATTAATTAAGAGATCAACAACAGTATCACCAAGTTCTTCTCTAAGTTCAACAAGTTCTATATCACCTTCATATTCTTCGAATGGTTTTTCTTCTCTGATTACTTCAATATCATAACCGGTTAATTTCATTGCGAGTCTGATATTTACGCCGCTGCGACCGACAATGAGCGAAACTTGATCGCTATCTGCAGTTACGACACATTTTTTTTCTTCCTCATCAAGCTCTATTGATTTGAGTTTAGCAGGCGATAATGCACGTTGAATATAAATAACCGGGTCGTCAGAATAATTTATTACGTCAATATTTTCGTTATTTAATTCACGAACAATTGCATGAATTCTGACACCTTTCATACCTACGCAGGCACCAACAGCATCTATTCTTTGGTCTTGGGATTCAACGGCTACTTTAGCTCTTTCGCCCGGTTCGCGTGCAATTCCTTTAATCTCGATTACGCCATCGTAGATTTCGGGTATTTCGATTTCAAAGAGTCTTCTTAAGAAAGTATTATCTGCTCTTGAAACAACAATAACAGGTCCGTTAGGAGTTTTTTTAACTTCTTTGATTACCGCACGAATTGTATCTCCTTTGCGATATTTTTCTCGTGGAATTTGTTCGTAACGGGGAAGCAACAGTTCATTTTTATTATGGTTTACAAGTACATCGTTCCTTCTAACCTGGTAGATATCACCAACTACTATATCACCAATCATTTCGCTGTATTCATTATGTATCAATTCTTTTTCAATTTCACGAATTCTTTGATTTAAACTTTGGCGAGCCAGGTTAATTAATCTTCTACCGAAAGCAGCCAGCGGTATTTTTTCGACAAAATCATCACCGACTTCCAATTCATCTTCGTTTCCTTTTTCATTTACTTCATCTATGCTTATTTCCAGATTTGGGTCTTCAACTTTTTCAACTATAGTTCTTTCAAGAAAAATTTCTATGTCACCTTTATCCATATTCACAACAACATCATAATTAGCATCAAGACCGAATTTCTTTTTTACAAGTAGCCCGAAGATTTCTTCAATAATACCTGCAAGAACATCTCTATCAACACTTTTTTCTCTCGCCATAGCTGCAAAGGATTCTACTATCTCAGTATTCATTTTTTATCTGCCTCCGTGATCAAAAACTAATTTGTACTTTTGCTTCTATTATTTTATTAAATGGAATTAATATTTCCTCTTTACCGAATTGGAATAATAATTTTTCGTCAATAATTTGAATAAGTTTTCCTTTTTGTTTTTTTACTTCTTCCTCAACTTCGTACTTAATCATAAAATCTCTGTTGAGATGTTTTGTATATTGTTTGAGATATTTCAGCGGACGATCAACACCCGGTGATGACACATCAAGACGGTAATTTGAGATTTCATCATCAACGGTATCAAAAAACTCATGAATTACCCGGCTAACCTCTGCACAATTTTCCGTTGTAACACC
>LNQE01000944.1_pt1 | contig 17932 bp, 17 predicted proteins | sample 603111 | NCBI WGS metagenome assembly LNQE01 (sample SAMN04260313, study PRJNA301899) | hydrocarbon metagenome | isolation source: hydrocarbon-contaminated ditch | place: Germany: Bremen | collected 1998
GCATATAATTTCTAAAAAACATTTAAATTTCATCAACTTGAATCAATATTAAATATTTGGTTGGTCGTCCAATCAATACTTTAATAATAAAAATTTTTTATTATGTCAATAAAAAAATTTATGCAAATTATCCAATAACTGCTACCGGCATTTTTACTATTTGAAATAGTAATCCTCAAATTTGACCAGTTATCAAAACCGAACCTTTGCAGGCAAGAAAGAAAAATACAAACGCAGTCATTATCGTTCCCGATAATTAGGATAATAAATCCGAAATCCTACTGTGATAAAATCGTGGTGGAATTATTAGAAATAGCAGAAAATAGATGGAGAAGAAGAAATAGCACTTTCTTATATTTAATTGAGATGATTATGAAAAAAGGGATTAACCACTAATGATTAATCCCTTTTTATTAACAGTCTTTTAATTTTACTTTTTGCTTCGAAACTCTGCTAAAAGCTTTCTAACATAATTCAAGTCGTCTTTTGTGTAGTATCCCTTTTTGGCAAAATCATCCCACACAAACCGGACTTTATTCTTCAAAACATCAATCTCCGCCGGTGTCATCTTGACTTCTTTCATTCCGTGTTGATACATGGCGGCAATGCCTTTTTCATTAATTTCGCGGATTTTTTGTCGAAACTCCTTCTCTATGGATTTTACGTAATCATCAATAGCAACTTGATCTTCCTTGGGAAGTTGGTTCCATGCTTGTAATGACAAAACGCCACCGGCCGGTGAGTATCTTATTGGCAGAGGGTTAAGGTATCGCATGGCAGTATATAACTGAGTACCAACCGCCCATATTGCCGGACTGATAAGAGCATCGCAAATTCCTGTACGCACTGCCGCAGTCACCTCGATAGGACGAATTGGTACGGGACTGGCACCTAAAGCTTTCAGAGTCTTTTCTTCCATTGGTCCATACCATGTTTGAAAACGGCTTTTCTTAATATCATCCATAGTCCTGATTTCGTGTTTCGTGGAGTAAATTTGATCAAAGCCTTGTTCTGCCAAAATGACAAGATGATATCCTCTTTTTTTAAACCAATCATTAATGCGCGGCCTCATCTTAGTATAAACATATTCAACTTCGTCATAATTATTGAACAAGAACGGAAGTGCAAACAAGGTCATTTCCGGACAAAGTATAACCATGCCATGCCCAGAAAAACCACCGCCCTGTAACTGCCCGTTACGCATTTTAGCTAAGATATCCGGGTCATCTCCCATTTTACCACCGTAATACCAGTCCAAAACAACCCGGCCATTTGTCGCCTTATCTATTCCTGGATTAATCATATCTTTTATTAAAGAAGCCCACCCCAAATGTTCCGGGGCTATTGTGCCCATCTTACAGACATAAATCGTTTTATCGTCTTTTGTTTGTTTAATGTTCTCTCCCCATGCCATAGAAGAAAAAAACACAACAATTCCCACACATAGAAGCAATATCTTATTGCGTCTCATAAAAAATCTCCTTTCTGCTGTATTTTTTAAAAAAGCAATTATGATCTTTTCTTTTTTTGATAAGTTGAATGTATAGTCACACTATAACACTATTAATTTTTTTAAAAGAAAAAAATAAACGGGCTCACTGAGCACCGAACAATTAATTATCAGGAATTTATAGCAGAATAACAATTAAATATAAAGGTAAAGTAGCGAATAGATAACAATACATAATAATTATTTGTTGACAAAAAAATATTAAAGTTTTAAAAGGTGAGTAAAAGGTCACATTTCAGTTGTTGTTTAGTAATATTCTTATGTTAAAACATTAGAGGGAATTCACTCACATGGCAGCAAGTACTGCGGGTATTATTTCCCCAATACTGTTTCTGTAAATTAAGTATCACTACTTAAATTAAAATATTTTTTATAAGTTAATTTTCTTTCAGGATTAAGTTCTATACTGAAGCTCTGCCGGCAATACATCACGCGAAGACAGCTCGGTTCTGTGGATTACTGTAAATAACTATATTAACAATTAAAATAAAACAGGAAGGAGTATTTATGAAGTGTAAAAAAGTTGTATTGTTTCTGTGCATTGGACTACTTATGGTGATTTCTATGGAGACCGCGTATGCACTTACGGCTAAGGAAAAATATGCGAATCTTCCGGGGGTGCAGCATTTAAAAAAAGTCAAGCCAAATGGCGATTATACGTATGTTGTTAAATGCGCGACGCTCGCTCCTGATGGGGTAGGCTGGGTTGCCATAATCAAGGATACGATTACTCCCGGGATAAATAAGGTAACAGAAGGTTTAGTGAGTTTGAGTTGGTATTATGGCGGAACAATGGGAGATGATCAGGACATATTAGCCAAAATGCGTAACGGGCAATTGCAGGGAGGCGCATTTTCCGGACAGGGAGTTGTAATGGCTTGTCCGGAGATGGCATTGATGGAGCTTCCTTTCATGTTTGATAATTATGACGAAGTTGAATATGTATACTCTAAGTTAAGACCCCGCATTACCCAGTGGTTTGAAAAGCGAGGATACCACCTTATTGTTTTGGCGGAACAGGATTTTGATCAAATCTATTCCACGAAACACGAAATCAAGACGCCTGATGATTTTAAGAATGCCCGTTTTTTAACATGGTACGGACCGCTGGAAGAGAGAACTTTGAAAGCGATGGGTGCAAGTCCTTTGCCGATTCGTATACCGGAGGTAGCAGCGTCGATCCGCACAGGCGTTTGCGATGCCTTCATCACCCCTGCTCTCTGGTCAGTCGGTACTCAGATGTATACTGTAATGAAATACATCAATCCTGTTCGAATACGATATTCACCGGCAGCCGGTCTTATAATGTTACCTACATGGAATCTTTTACCTAAGGAAGTTCAAAGTGCTATTGATAATTTTGCAATATCAGTAGAGAAGGAATTTAGGCAGAGAGTCCGCGCCGGTAATGAAAAATGCCTTAAAGCGATGATTAAGTACGGCATGATAGAGACTAAGATGACTCCGGCTGAAATTGATGTCTGGAAAAAGAGAATCATGCCTATTTGGGATGAATTTGCCGCAAAGGGATACTATTCTAAGGCTGAGCTAGAGGAGGTTAAGGGTCTTGTAGCGGAATATCGAGCTAAACATAGAAAATAAATAGGCCGTTCAGCTTTTAAGGAGACTAGAATGATGGAGAAAAAATTGAAACTATTTTTCAAGAGTATTTCAATCCTCTGCTTGATTGTTTCCCTTGCCGCTGGCTTATCCGGGTGTGCGACAATAAGGCACACGGCACAGAGAGCAGTCGTTCCCATGCTAGATACATCGGTGGACGATCTTGTGAATAATCTTCTGAGGACGAAAAATGGCGCTTTTATCAAAGATGGCCTTCCCGGGGCTCTACTGATTGTTACGGGTCTAACCGAAATGGCGCCTACCAATTATAAACTGCTGGCAAGAACGTCTTTCTTGTATGCGGCCTATGGTCTGTTTATAGAGGACGGAAATGAAGATTACGCCATATCCCTGTACAAGGTCGGAACAGAATATGGTTTGCGGGCCATGAAAGTCAATAATAGCAAATTTCGTAAAGCAGTAGAAAGTGGAACTCCTATTTATAAGGCTGCTAATTTACTGACGAAAGATGATTTGGAGGGTCTTACCTGGTACGGGATCAATCTTGCCAAGCGATGCACGCTGCAGTTGGCCGTTCCTGAGGAGACTACGGATGTTCAGGATGCCATTGCCACGGCAAAGCGTTCCACTGAGCTCGATCCGAATTATGCGTGGGGAGCCAACTGGGTCATTCTGGGCATCTTTAATGCGATTGTGCCAGCCTATGGCGACCTAGGTGGTGGTGAGGAAACGTCCCGGAGCGCGTTTGTTAACGCCAACAAAGTGGAAAAGGGAGACCTTGGATTGATAGATACAATGGTAGCAAGGTATCTGTGCCCACTCCTCAAGGACGAGGACTGGTATGACCAGTTGAATAAACGGGTAATAGAAATGGATAACTGTAATCGGCGCGAAGATCTGTGTATAATGAACGAACTGGCCAAACAGAAGGCTCGGTACAACATGGAAAACAAACTCAGATATATGGGTTATTAAAAATGTAGTTTAAAAAAATTAAATCATAAGACTACAAAACATAACCATAACTATATGGTCAAGCGGATGCACCATTGGGCGCATTGCGCATTTCAAAACGTAAGTCATAAAGTCAAGACTTTTTGAAATCGTTTTTTTGTAAGTGGGTCAATAGCCCGCACATGTCATTTTGTCTTTGATCAGTGCTGTGTATTGCCAAAAGAAAGATACTAAAGCCAGCCGTAGGTTTATATCCTTGCTTATACTGTACCATCTGCGGTGTTCATCTTTTGATACTCTTGCAAAAAGTTGCAAAGCCGTCACTTATTGATGAACCGGTCTTCGGCCTTCACTTTCCCTAAAAGCATCTTTCCCAGGAGTAAGGACATGGAGCAGATGGACAGCGATGGCGGCGCCCCCGGCGATACGGGCATGGTGCTGCCGTCGCAGACATAAAGGTTTGCTATCTCCGTGGAGAAATCCCTGTTGACCGCCTGCCCCATAGCCAACGTGCCTCCGGGATGACCTCCCGCCCATTTCAGAACAGAAATGGTCTTCGGATCGCCGCCGGATTTAATGATGATCTCCCGCATAATATCCGTTCCTTTTTTCAGTTTTTTTTCATCAACAGCCGTAAAAGGTTTGCTCGTTTTTTCGTTGGGATAGATCTGTCCATGGGCTTCATCGGAAAGTTTTAAAAATAACCCCATGCCTCTTTTCACGATGGGGAATCTCGGCAGATTTTCTTTGGCAGTCTGCATGCGGAAGAAAGACAAAACTACCCATGTTCCCCAAGCGGAACAGTTGCCGATCATGAATCCTTCGCTTTGGGCCATGGATTCGATGGCGTGGGTAAAGGTTTGTATACCCCAAAGTCCTCCGTCGGGATCCCTGCTGTAGCCCAGCATGATATTCATAGGATCCATGAAAAATCTGGTTCCCACCTCCTGCGTTCCCAGACGTTTCACGTTCGACCTTAAAAGTATCGCGGGCGAACCGATGCCACCGGCGGCGAGAATGACATTATCGCCGTTGATGACCGTGCCGTTTTTCAACTGGACACCGGTGGCCTTTGATTTTCCTGCATTGAACAGGACTTTATTAACGGGGGAATTATAAATCAGTTCCGCGCCGTACGATCGGGCTTCTTCCACATGTTCCCGTGTTGTCCAGCGGGCATTCTCCGGACAGCCCAGCATGCACCAGTCGCAGCCCAATTTACATTTGTCGGCATGAACGAATTTTTCCTGCTCCCGGAAGGGAATTCCCATCTTCTGGGCGGTCTCGAGCATACGGGCAAGTCCTTTGTTGTTCCGATAAAAACGCTCCGGTAAAACCTCAATGCCGATTTCTTTTTTCAGCTCTTTGGCTTCCGGGCTGAAATCAATTCCCATATTGTCAATGAGTTTTTTGGGAGGTTCCATGACGTTGGACTGGTAAACCATGGAAGAGCCGCCGACGGTGATGCCGCGTTCGATAATCACGCCTTCCATGGACCGGGCGAAGAGCATATATCGCTCAAGAAGCCTGATGCCGAAAGGAAGCCCCAGAAACTTTTTGTGATAATCGCCTCTCTCCACCATGATGACTTTTTTACCGGCTTTGGCCAGTTCCCTGGCTGCAGGAGCGCCACCCGGTCCCGTCCCGACGATGATGTACTCGTAACCCTTGCCCGCTTTATTCATAAAAATGTCCTCCCCGCCTGTTGGTTATTTCGGTTTATAGTCGGTCCCGGCCGCCCGGACCATTCCTTCATCTGTTGCCTGTTTATTTTTTAGCTTTTCCAGGAAAGCCTGTACTCTGGTCTTGACTTGTCCTGCCCCGCCACCGTAGAGTTCCCGTTCCAATGCCAGCAAAGGGATTCCCCTGTTTTTTGATTCAACGCGGTGCAGGTACATTTCCCCTCCCCAGATGTCGCAGAACTTTAATTTTTCAATAATGACGCCGTCGATGCCGTATTCCTTAATGACGCCCAGTAGATAGTCCAATCTGCGTTGAAAGTCACCCATCATTCTCGGGCAGGACAGATGACTTAAGTATCTTTGCGCAATGGCCTGTAAAGGATTCTCTTCCATTCCGACTTCATCCAGGAAATGACGCGTTCCCAGACAAATGTTGTCAGCTACGATGACACATCCGCAGTCTTCAATCAGCTCCAGATGCTCCAATTCCTCAATACATCCCCCGGAGATAAAAAGGCGCATGTCGTCGGGTTTGGAAACTACACGTCCTTCTATAAATTTTTTCACGTCCGCCAGGATGTCGATGGCCTTTTCCACGGGAACGGCTGTAACGGCCAGCATAACGCCCAATAATTCACTGGCTTTTATGGGCACATTTTTATTTTTTCGCAACGCATAGATATCCGCCAGAAGACGCCGCTTCCGATTATAAAGTTCTATAGATGCCTTCAGCGATTCGTCGGTGATGGAGATCTGAAAATGCTTCTCCATGGCTGATTTCAACTTGCCGCACTCCAGGGAGAAGTATTCGAGGGCGGCCTCGTTAATCATGTGCGGGGCGAAAAACATGTACAGAAAAGGGGTGCCGATCTTGGCGTAACGCCAGTTGTCATACATGCGCCGTGAATGGTCGCATCCATTGACAAAGACAACCCCGTCCAGAAATGCAAAATCGCCGCTCAAGGCTTTGTTGAAGCAGTGTTTGACGAAGGTGCAGTTGATCGAAGAATAATAGGCGTCAGCCTTTGTCGTGCTTTTGCTTTCTACCGCCCGCATGCGGTAGGGCACAAACCCTGCGGCATGGATAAGCTCCTCGGGCATATACGAACAGAAATATCCGATAATTTTTTTGCCCTCTCTTTTGGCCTCTTCGAGATAATGGTTATGCGTCGATGATGCCAGTTCTCTTGTTTCGTCGAGTATTGTTTTCATACGAATCCGTTGCTCCTGAAAAATTCCGTTATCCAGCGTTTGATGTCATCCTCTGTCGCATGTCTCTGATCCATGATATCCATATTCATGAACAGCGAAGGCAAACCCCTTTTTTTCAGCAAATCCTTGATAATACCGATGACACCCCATCCATGTTTGCAGCCGGCGTGTCCCGCGAAAATCAGGCAATCGGGCGAATATTCTTTAATGGCCTGTTCCAGTTCCGATAATATGTATTCCACCGGCCCGTGACACTGTCTGGCCATCGCAAGATAAAGATGATTTTTTGCCATGTCGCGAATCATTGTTTTTTCCGAGGAGGTATCAATCTGCGGCATTTGGACGTCGCCGATAAAATCCTTGACCACAACGGCACCGAATTCATCTTCCATCCACTTGAAGACGTAGGCAAAAAAAGCAACCGGCGGGTTCCACCACAATACACGGATATTTTCTTTTTTGACGACACCAATGCCCTTTTCGTAACGATTCTTGACGACCTCGTACATGCGTCTGGCCATTTCGGTGCCGTTGGGGTCGCCGATGGCTATTTCCCGCACGACCCAGGCGAAAACCGGTGTGATCATCGTGGCAGGCGACGGAATGGCCCGCATCATTTCGCAGATTTCCTGCATATAGAAGTTGAATTTATTTTCATTTTCAACAATCTGTTTGAGCCGGTCCCAGTTGATTTTCTGACGCAGGGTTTTTTCCAGGAAATCGATGAGACGCCACATGTTTTTTTCATAATAGTCAAAGCCGTCCTCATCGCGCCAGTAGGGGGAGTCAAAAAAGAACACCGGGGCACCAGTCAGATGACGCACGCCCTGATAAGCGGCAACGTTGGTGTCGCAGGGATGCGAACCGGCAATGATCGCCGCGGGCTTGGGGGTCTGCCCCAACATGTAGGCTCCCGCCGTCAGCTTGATGGCTGAGCAGTATTCGGTGGCAAAGCCGGCGCTTTCCGCTTTCTCCATTAGCTGTGATGGCACGTCCTGGCCGGACAGATTTCCGAACACATTAAGCGCTTCCGGATTGAAGGGAACGGCGTCAAAGGCGTTCACGATTTCGGAGGACAGAATCCATTCCACCCAGACGACGGGTTTGCCTTGTTCGTTCGCTTTCAGAGCCTTTTTCATATTATCGACAAAGGCTTTCGCTCCGTAATGGTAGGCTCTGATTTCTTCAGGCGGAAGAATTCCTCCTCCAAGAATCAGGCCGGCGTATCTGATCCTGCGGTTGAAGAAAGTTTCGCGTTGGACATAGATAGGCCGGGCAAGCCTGAGAAGCCAATAACTGAAATTCGGAAAAGCGGTAAGGTAATATCCAAAATTCAGAAACCTGGCGCTCCATTTAAGATATTGAAAAGGTTTCGGTTGTTTCATTGATTTCATCCCTATACATTAATATTTGTTCGGCGGGTTTAATTCCGGCTGCTGTGTCAACTTGCGGAAAAAGAACCCTGTCAATAAATCCCATCCTTCGTCTGATAAAGGAATAGAATGAATAAAATGGAAAAGGCAAAGTCACCCGAACAGGCTATAACTGAAAACAACGTGGCCTGTTGCTGGACATAGTAATAGACGAACGTGAAAAAAATAATCAACTTTGCCGTAAGCCCCATCCAAATAACAGCGCGGTTGCCGGAAAGATCGCGCGAGACGATGTAGTAGCCGACACCGAAGATAATCACCGCCAGCATAAAGAACCTGAAAAAAATCAGAGCGAGGAGATTAGATGTTACCGCCTGAGATCCGAAGAACATCTTGATGGAAAAATCGTAAAAGAAAAGGCCGATAAGCCCGATACCGATATTCCAAAGAGATCCGACAAAAAACATCTTCTGCCAGAACCCCGTTTTTACGTTACCCATAGCTGCCGCCTCCTTTTTTTTATGAAATAAAATCAAATTTTATTATTCGGTTTTTATCTGAAACCGTCATACATAGGCCTTTTTGCTTTCGTCCCAAGTACCTGACACAACTTTCAAAACTTCCAGTTCTTTTTTCTTGACCCGGTGCGTTTCCGTTTTGGGAAGTTCCGGGGCTATTTTCACGTAGCGGGGAACGGCAAATTTAGGCAGATTTTCTTTCAGGTATTCGATCAGATCTGTCTCCTTTAACACTTTGCCTTCCACAAGCGTTATGGATGCCATTATATCGTCCTCGGCGAGTTCGGAGGGTACGGCATAAACGGCAGCCTCCAGGACGTCGGGATGTTTCTGGATCGCCTGCTCGACCTCAAAGGCCGAGACATTTTCGCCTTTGATCCGCATGGACTCGGTATTTCTTCCGATAAAGTAAAGAAAACCATTGGTATCCCGTTTTATAAGATCGCCGGTGAAAATGTGGCCTTTGTTCATTTTTTCCGACGATGCTTTTTCGTTTTTATAGTACTCCACCGAAGAAGTGTTCTTTTTGCCGGAAACCGGAAAGACCAGCTCACCGGGTGTTCCGTCTGGAACATCGTTCATATCGGCATCAACAATGCGATACTTGACCTTCATGGGCGGTTTGCCGATGGATCCCACGGGCGCCGTGCCAAGATTCAGGATGGTCTTGCCGCCGCCGTCTACGGCGCCGTACGTTTCGTAAATTGTCAATCCGAAGCGTTTTTCAAACTTCTCCCACAGATCAGCCGGACAGGCCGCTGAAATAATGAACCGGACATTGTGCTCTCTGTCGTCCGACTTTTCGGGCTGCTTCATCAAGATAGGAATCATGGCGCCGATCGTATTGAAGGTGGTAACATGATATTTCCGGATATCATCCCAGAAGCGGCTGGCAGAAAATTTTTTCGCGAGAGCAACCTTGGCGCCCACACTAAGCGCATTTGTTACAGTTACAAAAAGGGCATTGCCGTGAAAGAGCGGCATGGCCGTATAGAGCACATCGCTTTTTCTGAAAAGCATCACCGCGACCAATGAAAGCAGTTTAACGGATGATTTCCGATATCGGTAAACAACACCTTTGGGAAGACCCGTTGTTCCGGACGTATATGTAATAAAGCAAATATCATCCCTGCGGTAGCCGATGCCCGGATTTACAGAAGAATGCTTGTAGGCTTCGTCAAGAACACGATAACCCTGCGGATATTTTCCCGGCTTTGCGGAAGAAGGGTTGACAATGATGGTCTTGATGTTTTCCAGCCGGTCGGCAACTTTCTGCAGGGTTTCCAGGTGGATTTCATCGATAACAAGATATTGCGCGTCGCAATGGTTGAGAATATAGAGAAGGCTGTCCCCCTTCAGGGAGGTATTGACGGGAACAGCATACATGCCGATCTTCTGGATACCGATAAAAATGTCAAGGAAACGGGGAGAATTATCCATGAGAATGGCCACGCCCTTGCCCTGGCCGCTTCCTAAAGAAAGAAAGTAATTGGACAACCGGCTGGCGTTTTCATTCATCTGACGATAGGTGTATGTCTGGTCCTCGAACATGAGAAAAAGTCTATCCTTGTATCGGGCGGCCTTTTCCTCCATCAACTCTCCCCAGGACATCTCCTCCAGAATCTCCGTTTTGGAAACGCCGCGTATGTTTTTCAGAAAAGTTCCTCTTCTGATTTCATTCAGGGAAAACAAAAAAACTGATTTTAAAACATTTTTCGCCAAACCAAATTTTCTTAATGTTCTATTCACGGTACATCTCCTTAATCCATCTTGCTACAGTGTTGGTTTTTCCGGATTTCCTGCGTCCAGTCCCGCCTCTTTCAGACACGGCAACACCGTCATGGCAGAAAGATCGGTTATAGTCTTTTCCAAGTACTTGCCGAACTTGATAGTGTGAGCCGCGATGATATATACATCTCTCATAATTTACTCCCGCAGAACATATTAAACGCACATTTGTCATGCCTTGTTTCAAATTCTTTTTTCCGAGACGATCAGACCGTCGCGGTTTTTTCTTCCTTGCGCGAGCAGAGCGGCGCCGAAAGCGGCAACCGACTGCGCATCAATAGACAACGTCAGCATTTTTCTGCCGGTCAACTCGCCCAGTTTTCCCCGGACCGCCGGAATTTTGGACATTCCTCCGATCAGGGCAATACCGTCCAGAGCCCCCGCGCCGTCGATAAGAGAGGCGGCTTTGGAAGCCACGGCGTTGATGACGCCGGCCAGGACATCACCCGATTTCATTCCGGTATTAACCTGCGAAATTATCTCGCTTTCGGCAAAGACGGCACAGTTACTGGTAAATGAGTAGGGTTGAGCGGACTGGGAAGCCAATGATGAAATGCTATCAAAGGGAACATTTATCGCCTCGGCTACCATTTCCAGAAACTTGCCGCTGCCGGCGGCGCATCTTTCGTTGATATGTGTGGTTTCCAGAAAACCGTTCTGACCGAGCGTGGAAACGGTGATAAAAAGCCCGCCCATGTCCACGACGGTTCTGATGTCATGGTTGAGAAAGAAGGCGGCCCTTGCCGTACAGGCGGCGTCTCCGAGCGTAAACGCCGCTTTTTTTACCAGATGACCGCCGAAACCGGTGGCAATGATTTTTTTTATGTCCCATCTTCCCACGCCTGCCTGCGCGCGGGCTTCCTTTAAAAGGGAACGGATAATGGCGTCAAAGTGGGGTCCCATTTCCGCGCAGGCATATCCGCGCAGGCTCTCGCCGTCGGTTACACCAACCTTGATGAAGCGGGTTCCGACATCAATCCCGGCCGTGATCATGATGGCCCTCCTGTCCTGATGGCCTGCATCGCATAACAGGCGGCGCCCAGCGCGCCGATAACCTGCGGATCCACAGGAAGTGACTTAAATGATCTGTTCATGTGATAAGCCAGTTGCCGCACCACACCGGGATTTTTGGAAACCCCGCCGGTGATGCAGATATTATCTTCAATGTCAACGGCTTTGGCCAGACCCGCCACCCGTTTGGCTACCGCGTCGGCAATGCCGCACGCGATATGTTTTAGCTTCTTCCGGGTATAGAGATGGTTGAGTACTTCCAACTCCATGAAGATGCTGCATTTGTTGGTAATGTTGATCGGTTTTTTGGATTTAACAGCCAGGTCTCCCAACTCCTCGAGTTTGACACCGATGGTTCTGGCCAGAATTTCCAGCGACCGTCCCGTTCCGGCGGCGCATTTGTCGTTCATGATAAAATCACGGATATTGCCTTTTGCGTCAATCAGAATGACCTTGCAGTCCTGTCCGCCGATATCGATGACCGTGCGAATGCTGGGATCCGTATGAAAGGCTCCCAGACCGTGACAGGATATCTCGCTCATGTTCATTTTGGCGAAGGGAATTTCATAACGTCCGTAACCGGTGCTGCAGCAGCAGTCCAAATCGGAAAAACGAAGACGGGCTGAGGACAGGGCTTTTTCCATGACTTCGTTAGCCGAGTTGATGTTTGTCGATTTCACCCGGATGATTTCGGAGGCCAGTGGGCCTTTTTCAGTCATGATGTAGGCCTTGGCGGTAAGAGAACCGACATCGCATCCCGCTGCAATCATGGCATTCCTTGGTTTGCTGTTTCAGAATCTTCATGCTCCCGAAAAGAGGAACGGTATGTTATCCCCGGAAGCACCTTTGTTTGCTAATTACGCTACTCCAAATAGCTACACAATGTCAAGTATTTTGTATATCAATTATTATAATTCAATAACTGTTTGACAAGGTATCATTAATCGATTATACTTCTTACAATTCAACATATTCTAACTTGAAGGTGAAAAGAAAATGTCAAATCAACAAGTACCGGAAAGAGCCGTGCGTATTCTCATGAAGGATATTTTCACCAAAAAATTAAAGCCGGGAACCAAATTGCCGTCGGCGAAAGAATTGTCAAAACAAATACATATAGATTTAAGTTCATTGCGCATTGCCTTAAAGCGATTGGAGGCGATGAATCTTTTACATATTAAACAGGGCGACGGCATCTACGTTAAAGACTATGTGAAGCACGCCGGCATCGACTTTTTGAGCCTGTTATTTACCCAGGATGAAGCAAACATCGAAGATTACGTAATCGATGAATGCCTCATCGACGAGGTCTGGGAATATTGGATGATGTTTTTCCCGGAAATGCTGAAACTCGCATTTCATCGCCTTTCGTTGAAAGATATAAAAATCCTGCGTAATCTTCTGGAGGAGGAATACGCGAGCATGAATGACAGGGCGAAAATAATTGAATTGGAAATCAAGCAGCAGGACCTCGTGGTGGATGTCTGCAACAACACCATCATTTTTTTAATGTCAAATTCTTCCCGTCCGATGAGAAAAAAAATTATCGAAATATTCGTTAATGCCGTCAGCGGGGAGGACCTGCAAACTTTTATTGAAATGAAAATGTCTCTCCTGAATGATTATGCCAAGGGAACCATAACGGACGCGAATTCAGTTGCCGAAAAGTATCGTGAAATATTATCCGCGAATCGCCAGATGGTTAGGCAGAAAATTATTCAGAATGACTATAAAATTCATGTCACGTGTAAGTGACGAGCATATCGATTCTGATCCTTTCCTTTGAAAAACAATCATTTGATTCATGAACATGTCTATCATCCGGTTCCTGGCCAGGCATTGCTCCGGCAACGTTTCGACACTTACAGTTACAGGCACAGCGCATTGATTATGCCGTCAACCGTCTGACAGGCTTCGGCCGAATCGGGAAAATCGAATTCCCTGATCAGGTCGTCTTCCGGCAGCCATCCCAGGATATTGACGGGCGCATTCTTGCTGATATCCTTTACTTCGCTCTCATTTCTGACACGGTTCAAAATCATGCCCATACTTTTATAATTCACGGCCTTATTGTCCTGAGCCAGATGTTTGATGGTGTTGGCGACATTGATGCCCTTGGCGGACGTGTCGGAGATCATGATCAGGTGATCTACTGTTTTCATAACCCTGCGGTTGATCTGTTCCACACCAGCCTCCCCGTCGATGAGCACTACATTTCTTCCTGCGCCGCCAGGCCAATCGCAATTTCTTCCAGTAAACGGAAAGGATACGGTTTTTTTACTTTTGATATAATTTCTAATATCACTGAAGGTGCGCTCGAAAATCTCCATGTAAATGGTTCCTTAATTCTTCAGCCGTTCTGAGGTGAAAATGAATTGAATTATTGATAATTATAATTGATAAGAATTTCCTTTTTGTGGAGTGAAGTATAAAAAACGCACTCTTTTGTGTCAAGATGATTCTGGGTGATTCTGGGTACAAGATGTGGGGTAGTCCACGCTTCCCCCAATAAAATGAGAATTCCGGATGCCGGCAATTGCGAAAACATAGTTCCATTTCCAACGTCAATATATACGCCTATAAGAAGCTGTAGCATTGCTGCACAGTTTACAGGAAGTTTTACCATATGCTTGTATTTTTTTCCCCTGATTACTCACAGGTTCGTTTTGAGAGAGTGCAAAAAAAAGTGGATTCGGGCACAAGTCTGCTCCCAGCCAGGAAATTCATCAAATCTGCGGCGGGCTGACAATGCCAGCTCCAGAAGAATATCCCGATTTCGACACAGATGACGAAGTTGGCTTTCCAATGTAGCCGAATCACCCGGGTTGACCAAAAAGCCATTTTTATTATTTTGAACGATCTCATTCCCTCCACCTGCAGAAGAGGCAATGGGAACGACACCATAAGCCATTGCCTCCAGATAAACAATTCCAAAGCCCTCATAAAAGGAAGGTACCACCAAAACATGACTGTTATGTAAAAGTGAACCAATGTTGGAATCAGGTGTTTCCCCCAGGAAAATTACCCGGCTGGAAAGTTCCAGTGATTGGACTAGCCCTTCCACTTCGCGAGCGTAAACTGTATCAACATCCCGGCAACCTGCAACACTCAACAGCCAATCCTCGTTCTTCATGTGCGCTAAAGCTGCAAGCAAATTATGCAATCCTTTTCTCCGTATGAGATTCCCAAGAAAAAGTAACCTCAAGGGGCCTACCTGTTTGGCTCTGGCGGTAATATGCACCTCCTCTAAACCGGAGCCAAAACGGTCGCCAGCAGGCGTTGCAACCACGGCAGGCTCTTTATTACCCACCAGATGCTCCACCTCGTAACGTGTTGTCTGGCTGTTAAAAATAAACGCATCAATTGTGCGCAGGTAAGAAGCCTCAATCCGTCGATAAAACCATAGGAGCTCAGGAGAATGTTCTTCGCTGCTTCTCAGATGGTGCACAATCGAAACTTTAAGATAATTTGTCTTGCCTCTGTAACTGCGATTGATAAGAAAGAGAGAAGGGTGAATCAGTTCATCCTGCAAAAGAATATCGACATCAAGATCAGCTAAACGGCTGCGTAAAACTGGTGAAAAATTTCCAACCAGATGACAGGGATAATTTTTAAAGGGAATTGAAACAATATCTACTGTATCATAATGCTTGCGCAGATATTCGACCAGCTTTTTATCATATAAGTAACCGCCGGAAAGTGTTTCCAGACTACCATATATGAGAAGTCCCAGGCGCACTCATCGCTCCATTTCGTAAGAAGCCCAGTTAACCTTATCCTCCCACAGACGCAATGTAATTTTTCGTACCTCCTGTGCGTGAATATTATCCGAAAGCCTATTACAGAGAATACGACAAAATTGCTCAAGAGATGGATTCAATCCGGAAAATTCATCCAGTTCGTTCAGCGTCTGTTCACGGTACCTGTTTATCTGATTGTCCAAGTGATCTTCGATATCAACAATATCTATCAGATAACCATGCTGATTCAGTGACGTACCTGCCAGTTCCAGTTCCATTATGTAGTGGTGTGAATGCAGTTTGTTTTCTGAACCCCAATCCCCTCCGATCAGAAAATGATGTGCTACAAAATCCCGTCTTACGGCGATGCGAAACATCCTGTCACCTTTTTCAATAAAACAGAACAACCTGCAAAGCTTCTTCTGGCGATTTATCAAGCAGGCTATATGCTGCTTGTAAGTCATTAAACTTCATGCGTTGAGTAATCCACTTTTCCGGCTTGATTATAGATAATTGTTGCAAGGCAACAGCCATGCGGCGCGATTTGTTCCAACGGCCGGCCAATCCGGGTGTTAAGGTACTGACTTGGCTACTGAGAAGACGAATGCGGCTGCGGTGAAAACGACCTCCCAACTCAAGCTTCGCAGTTTTTTCCCCGTACCAGGAACCAATCATGACTCTACCGGCAAAACCGGTTATTGCAATTGCCTGATTTAAAACATGTGGCGACCCGGAAAGTTCAAATACCAGATCAAAACCGCTTTCCCCTTTCTCCAATGAATGTAAAATACTTTTCGACAGTTCGCTGGTTATATCCTCCGGCGGGAAAACCCTGTGCGCCCCGGCTTCCAAGGCAAGTGTACGTCGTCGTTCAAGTCGATCTATTCCTGCAAGCATTTGCAACGGAAACTGAGCTAACAATGAAATGGTAAGCAAACCGACGACCCCCATCCCAAAGACAGCCACCTGTTCTCCGATTACAGGCTGGCTATCAAGCAGGAAATTTACGGCCGTTTCCATATTAGGAATAAATAATGATCGTTCTATTGGCATTGAATCCGATAAAGGAATCAGCTCTTCTAAACCAGCCAGAAAATGGCTCTCATGGGAATGAAAGGAAAACACTCTTTTGCCTGCCCATTCTGCCGGAACTCCCACACCCAACGAAACCACCTGACCGATACAGGAATACCCGTATTTAAAAGGATATTGGAATGGATTTTTTACGGAAAGATTATTTTCAGCAATGTCTGTTTCATCTGTTACATGCCCGCGATATATTAACATCTCGGTTCCGGCACTAATGGAACTGGCTATCGTTTGCACCAAAACCTGACCTGCCGCTGGAGCAGGAAGTTGTTCTTCCCTTATTTCCACGTGTCGGGGTGAAACTAAAAACAGGCTGCGTCGCATCATATTCTGGAATCCTCTATAAGTCCACAGGCCACTACATTAGTACCAATATGTTTGTAAAATGGCTTGGCTAACCGTGGATAACCGGACGGAAAGACAATTTGGTTGTGATTCATCTTCCGTTCCAGGACCGGTAGTCCAGCCAGCCATACGGGTGCAAGAGTTACAACGGCACGATCTACCAGCCGGTAGCGTAAAAAACTTGAAATGACACGAGCTCCTCCTTCCACCATTATACTACGTACCCCCATCTTGTTCAGGCAATGCATTATCATCAATAAATTCAGGTATCCTTTTTTTTCTTCCGCGCAAATAAATACGCTAGCACCCTTGCCTTCATAAGTACCTCGTCTGATTGTGTCTATATCGCCGCCACTAAAAATCCAAGGCATTTGATCATCGCGCTGCATAAGTCGGCTCGTCAGCGGAGTCCGCAGGTAGGTATCGAGAATAATTGGTTGGGGGTTCGGACCAGGAACAAGCCGGTTATTTAATTGCGGGTTATCCACCAGAACCGTGCCAATTCCTACAAGTATAGCCTCATGTGATGCACGCAACATGTGAGTCAAGCGCATAGCAGCCAGATCACTAAGTTTGGTATTCTGACCACGGTTAGCTGTCAGGCAACCGTCCAGACTTTGTGCATAGCTTAATGTCACCAAAGGCCTGTTCTGCGGATGACAGGTCTGCGTGGCATTCAGCCAATTTTTGAAGCGCTTCATTTTGTATCAACCAAAAACTACTTTTTAGTTTTTTACCTTTTGATACATTAGTGAATAATTCCGCCAAAAATATATTGTCTTATAATCATATCCTAAATCATAATAAAATGCAGATTGAGTTAAATTTTATATTTCTGAATAACTCCTTTTGCTTTAAAATTTTTTATTGACTACCAATTTATAGTTACCAGGCTTTGATATCAAGAAACAATTTGTACTTTGTTAGTAGCAAATAGAAAAGTCCTATTTTGTAGCACATGATATGTCCGCTTTTTATTATGCTTAAGGAAAGGGGCGGAAAGCATATTATTGATCCCCTTTCCTTCGGTTTAGGCGAGCGGCGGACTTACGCTGCCTTTTCTTTTTTCTTTGTTTTCAGATTTCCTTTTTCATCATAATCAGCCAGTTTCTTTGGACCATGGAAAATA
>LNQE01001761.1_pt1 | contig 17742 bp, 22 predicted proteins | sample 603111 | NCBI WGS metagenome assembly LNQE01 (sample SAMN04260313, study PRJNA301899) | hydrocarbon metagenome | isolation source: hydrocarbon-contaminated ditch | place: Germany: Bremen | collected 1998
GGTGCGACCGCTTCTGCATGGATGGTGGCGAGCCCGCCGCACTCCCCGATACCGGCGAGTGCTGATGCAAGCACTCCGGGTGCGAGCCCTTCAGCGTAACTCGAGGGGGCACAGAAGATTTCCCCGAATGCCATGGCCCCTGCCCGCCAGAGTGCCGGGATATCCGTGCCCGCTGTCACCCCCGCGTTGATAGCGAAGCTGCAGCGTGATCCCTCGTTCGCATCGGCAACCCGTGACATGAAAGCCTCCGGGGTTGTGAGCGGGGGTATGGTGTTTGGCTGGTCGACCACGACCGTGACCCCGCCCGCGATCGCACTCATGCTCCCGCTCTTCCAGTCCTCTTTGCCGCGCTGGGAACCGCCCCGCATGTGGACGTGCATATCGATGGCACCGGGAAGCACGGTATACCCCCGGCAGGAGATCTGGTCGTGAGCGGGGAGTTTTGCCCCGGCGTGGACGACATACCCGTCCCTGATCGAGATATCGGCCACCCTCCCGTCCGGGAGGAGCACGTCACAAAGTACAAGGTCACAGGCTGGATCGGTCATCGTTCTCACGGACTATTACTGCGGGAGGCACAAAATAGTGATCGTGAAGCGCTCGTTCCAGACAGGGCTGAGCTCCCCGGCTCCCCATGTACGGAGGGAGACTGATCATGCCAGTTATCAGATGCCTCTTAGCTATCCGGCTCCCCACGTACGGGAGGGAGACTGATCATGTCAGCTATCAGAGGCCTCATAGTTATCCGGCTCCCCACGTACGGGAGGGAGACTGATCATGCCAGCTATCAGCGGCCTCATAGTTATCCGGCTCCCCACGTACGGGAGGGATGCGGAGGTCAGTATCCCGGGGCCGGTAGTTCCTGAAGGTTCCTGCAAACCGGGGGGCTGCCATCCGTGCCGGATTCCAGCGCAATTACTTTCTGCCCCGGGATGTCTCTCCGGACTGGACCGCCCGGGCCGCATCCGAGAGGACATCACATGCCTTCATCCGTATATCTTCCGTGAGGGCCAGAGGTGCCCGTATGATGACCGCGTCTCCTTTCTTCAGGAACAACCACTCGTTCCGGCTCATTCCGTGGCACCTCCCCAGACAGGATTCTCGCAACTGATACAGACAACGCCATCGCCCCCGGATCCGGTTCGGATGGATCCCGTGGTCATCCAGCCGCAATTCCGGGGAAGCAGGACTTCGTGGTCTGTACCCCCGAGAACGAGGGCAGGATCCGCAGCCCCTGTTTTGTAGACGAGAAGAACACCACCCGCCCCCGTCTCTTCACGAACCCGGGCAGGATCCGAGGACCAGGACGTATACCCGGGCTCCTGTATGAGGTGCGGTTCAACGTCCTGGCAGGAGCTTTCATCTCCCATTCCCGGGTCGATCGAGAGGAGGAAGAGGAACTGGTCTGCATACTCATCATCTACCCCCCTGAAGAGGAGCGACCCCGGGGGAACGGATGATTTTTCAATGGCGCGGTCCAGGTGATAGATCAGGGCATGGAAACTGCCCAGTTCCTCCTTGTCCAGGTGCTTTTCCGGGTACTTGAGGTACCGGTCTACCAGGTCACGATATTTGAGGTACAGGGAAACGGCCTTTTTTTCCCACTCATCAAGATCCTGGCGTTTCTTCCAGGGAATACCTGGGCTTTCTCGCGCTGACACACGAGGTACTTTGAGCAGAAAATAGTAAAAGGCTTGTATTTCGCTCATGCGTTGCGGCCTCTGCCGGGCGTGCCTCCCACGGAATGATGCCGGGATTGCGGGTCTTCCCGGCATGCAGTCTGGAGCGGGAGCTACGGGGATTTGCCGGAAAACGACAGGCAGGATTCATGCAGGACCGGGGCGAGCTTAAGGGAGCGGATGACCCCGGAATACCGCTCTCAGCTCTCGATCCCTGCCGGATGCTCTCGCATGCACCCCTCGGAACCCTTTTCCTGCCCAGCTCCCTCCTGCTGACCGGGATCTTCGGATGCCGGTCCGGCCTCCTCCTCCTGCTTTTCCGGGACTATCCTATGGATGTCCGGGTATACCCTGCCAGGCAGCGATCAAGAACAATTCCGGAATGCTAAAAGGAGAATGAAGGGGAATAGTGAGATCGAGCTATGTTCATCACAGGGATCCACCTCCTCAATGACTCCTTCCCGACCCGGGACCACTACCCGTTCAACCTTGAGATCCTCAACAAGACCGATTCTGTCCGGTTCTCGCAGCCGGTGTCGTTCTTTATCGGGGAGAACGGGACCGGGAAAACCACGCTCCTGAAGGCGATCGCCCGCCACTGCTCGATTCACATCTGGGAGGAGGCGGACAGGAGGAGGTATCACCACAACCGGTACGAAGACGAACTCGCCCGGTATATCAGGGTCGATACGAAAGACGGGGATCCCAGGGGGTCTTTTTTCTCTTCAGAGATCTTCCGGCACTTTGCAGAGATCCTGGATGAGTGGGCAGCTGCAGACCCGGCAACCCTGGACTATTTTGGGAGTGCATCCCTTGTAGAGAAGTCTCACGGCCAGTCCCACATGGCATTTTTCACCCACCGTTTCGCACGGGAGGGTGTGTATTTCCTCGATGAACCGGAGAATGCTCTCTCGCCCCGCCGGCAGCTTGAGCTGCTGCAGCTCTTCCGGCAGTTTGTGGCAACCGGGAAAGCCCAGTTCATTATCGCAACGCATTCGCCGATACTCCTGGCGTACCCGGGTGCACAGATCTTCAGTTTTGACCGCATTCCTGTCCAGGAAATTGCGTACGAAGATACCGAGTATTACCGGGTGTACCGGGATTTTCTGAATAACCGGGAGCAGTACCTGGACGGGATCTGAACAGGGATGGTACGAGAGATCTCCTTTCCAACAGGGTATACGGGAAAGTCCCCGCAATACCAGCTCAGCCGGGTTCACGATCACCGTTATCGTGACTCTTTCTGAAGATTCTCCCTGGTATGGATCAAACGCAGGAGTGAGGATCCTCCTCCTAGCTGGTCTCTGTCCACCCCGGGTTCTCCCGAAGAAACTTTTTCTCCTTCTCCTCAAGCTCCTCAGGAGTGTGTGTTGCAGGCATACAGATGCACCGCTGTTCGATGAATTCCCCCTTCACAAAGCATCCGAACGAGTGGGAACGCGAACATGCACCGTATTCCCCGGTATCATAGTTGTGGTAGACAAGATCCTGCCCTTCCTGTTTCGCAATCTCCCGTGCCTCTTTCCATGATGTTGCCGTCATAGCTCGCACCATCTTCCTTTCAGTTCCGGAGGGTAAATAAAAATCCGTCATACCATCCCATGATGATCACCCCTTGCCGGTTCAGGGGTCCCTGCCCGGGAGCCTTCCCCCGGTGAAGACCCCCTCAGGTGCGCTGAAGTCATCATTTCAGGATACCGGGAATCTTCCCTTGTGACACGCTGCAACCAAGGGAGTAAAAAAGGCACCGCGGCATCCGTGAACAGGTTTCCGTCAGGAGGCTATTTATTCTGCCGGATCGTAGTGTTCTTTCATGAGAGATGATGGAAATAAGAAGGGGAGAGGAAGGAAAGTTGAGAGCAGCCCGGATACGCCTTCTGCTGGTGCCGAGGGAAAAGCCGTCTCCGTAAAAGCCGCTCCACTTACTGCCAAAGAGAAGATCGCGGCCAACCAGAAGAATAAACGCAGAAAGTAAGTGTTCAGAGAAATTATCGCTCTTTTCTGCAGATATCTCCGTTCAATCCTGATGGCCTGCCTGGCGGGGATCACGATCCAGGGGGGAAAATCCGCACGATATCCGTTTTACATGCCTGCCCGGATCCCTTATCCCGCCCGGCGTTCCGCCTGATGAGGGGGGAGTCGTTCTCCACACCAGGGGATATTTTGTTATTCCGGACCAGGGGTTTTTCTGGTCCTGCAGGCCGCAGGTGCTTCTCAATCTGAGGATACCATCACTGCCAGTGATGTGACAGGAGGGGTATATCCTTCCATCACCTGGGTCTGCTCCCGTGATCTCTTCTCAGAGGCGAAACATGGGCAGATAGGGGAATCCTGGTGCTGACCAACCTGCTTCAGGGACGCTTTACTCCGGTTCCCTTCGTGGATCTGCTCAAATGGTCGATCTGACTGTTCTCTCCCGGGAATAACGAAGATTGGGCTCATTTCAGCATGGCCCAGGGATAGGAAATGATAATAATTACCTGCGGGGTGAACGGGGTCTTTTCGATGGAGCATACAGGGTTGCACAGGTCTCTCCTGCGGGAAGGTGGGGTGCGTTTCCCTTCGTCCTTCCACCCGAGGTGATACTTTCATATTATTTCCCCAGTTTGCAGTAAAACCCTGCCTGTCTTCAGGGTCGGGGTAAGATCTTTGAAGTTCCCGGAACAAGAACCGGAGGATCCATGCTCTCTTTCTCTTACCGCCAGAACTACAGGGTAAGCAGGTATCCCGGGTTCTTCCCGGCAGGTATGATTCTCCGGTAGTATCGGACGATAAAAATCCCGATAAGAATTCCGATACAATTTGCGATGAGATCTCCTGTACTGTCACCTATCCCGTTATTGTAGGAGGTTTTGGCCATCACATCTATCAGGTACTCTGAAATCTCCCATGATACCATGAACACGGTGGTTATCAGGAGGCTGCTGATGAGGATCGTTCTCCATCTCACAGTCTTCCCCAGGTAATCCAGGACGACAAAGAAGGTTATGATCAGTAAAAACAGGGCAAGGGCTGAACAGACATGGGCTACCTTGTCATAGAACGGGGCAAATTTCCAGTAAAACCGGCTGATTCCACCAGCCACATGGAGGAGGAGGGCGAGGGAGATCAGGGGTTTGACCCCGGGGGGAAGCGTCACCTTCAGGACATACTCAAAGACAACAGGCAGCAGGGAGAGCGCCAGCGAGGGGATGAGTACTACCATGAACCTGAACGTATCACCGATCATGAGTGCCTGGAAGGCGTAATACATAAAGACCAGCGAGAATATCCCTACGAGAGAGTATTCAACCTTCTGGGATTCGGGCAGGTTCATCGTATGTCGAATTTAATGGCGTAGCAAACTTAAAATAATAACCTGACCTTTCTTCCCAGGCAGCAATCTCAGGGGCAATCCTGCCGGTAAACCTGTTCCCAGGGAACCTGACAATCAGGTAGTCCACAGGACCCATACCTTTACCGTGTTTTGCAGTCATCATGTTCCTCCCGTCTGGTGGTGAAGGGTAGGAGATTGTTTCCAGCCGAAGATACTACATTCCCGGAGTGTACCGGATGATGAATGGGAAATCTCACAGAAATATTCTTTAACAAAAAGAAGGTTGTTCTTAACTATAGGTGATTTGTCACATGCCAGCTGATATGACTGAAACCATGCCCCACCCCATGGGAACCTTCTTTCCCTGGTGGCTCCTGCTCCTGCAGGGCATCATTGCCCTGATCCTGGGTGCATACCTGCTCGCCTACCCCCTCCAGACCCTGATGGTGATCATCTGGTTCCTTGGGTTTTACTGGTTCTTTAGCGGAATCTTTACCCTGGTAAGCATCGCTGTGGATAAAACTCAAATGGGAATGAAGATCCTCCTGGGTTTCCTTGGTATCATCCTCGGCGTCCTGATACTTGCGTATCCGTATTACAGCACTCTTGTCGTGCCGTATATATTCACCATCATGGTAGGAGCTTTTGCCCTGATCTACGGGTTCATGGCTCTGTGGGGAGCATTCACCGGTAAGGGATGGGGCGTCGGAATCCTGGGAATCCTGTCCATTATCTTCGGCAGCCTCATCCTTGCAAATCCCATAGCTTCCACCATCGCAGTCCCCTTCGTCTTCGGGATTTTCGGTATCATCTTTGGGTTTGCGGCCATCGTCGGCTCCTTTATGCTCCGGTCGGTTCAAAAAACGGCCTGAATAATCAATTTTTTTGTTTTCTTCCCCCTCATAGGGTAAGATAAAAACCATGCGACCGGAGCGGGGGATCTCTTTCAGGGCTCTCCGCATCGTGTATGGGTGAAACTCCCTCTTCAACCAAACACAAGGGAGTTCCTGCCCCCATACCCCCATCAGGATGAATACACAGCCCCTGAAGGGTTCGGAGCGGCGGTTCAGTCACTGCGTCCGGATACCTTTGAAGAACCAATACTATTGTTTCCGTCCACAGGGAAGAGCGAGAGTGCTCTTTTCAGGAGAGGAATAGAAGCGTAACCGGTCGTGGCATGGGAACTCCAGGGGGGGTTTCCCACTGAAATCATTATACCGGCCCGCTACCATTATCCGAACAAATGCCACCCACCCGTGGAGTATACCTCGCCTGGGCCATGCAGGGATTGATACTCCTGGAAGGAATAATTGGTCTTTCTCTTCGCGACCCCAGCATCACCATCTCCGCATTCACTGGCTTTTTTCTGACCTGTATCCCGTACCTCATCGGACGGAGGATCCAGGTCACCCTCCCGTGGGAGGTGAACTTGCTGATCGCTATTGCAGTCTTCCTGCATGTGGTAGGGTATTCCCAGAATCTGTATATCAGCCTGTATCCATACTATGACAAATTTACCCACCTGGTCTCGTCCATTACCGTTGCCGTGCTTGCGTTCGTCTCCATCCTCGTCATCAACCGGTTCAGCTGCACGAAGCTGGCACGGTGGCAGATCTTTCTTCTCTATCGTCATCTTCACCATGGCCATCGGCGCGTTCTGGGAGATATATGAGTACCTCATGGACACCTTCTTCGGGGCGTACCTTACCAAACCTCTCCAGCATGGACTGGATGATACGATGTTAGATCTGATCATCGATCTTATCGGGGGTGTCATTGTCGCTCTCTTTGGCACGTGGTACATCCAGAAAAGAACCCTTGACGAACTTACGAACCCGATGGTCGGAGAATTTCAAGAGGAATGTGAAATCTGAACAGCCCGGGCTCACCATCGTTGCGGAAAGAGCAGCCCGGGGCATGCTCCGGGAACCGATCGACAACGGAGAGTATCCTGGTATGATCGCACACCCTGATGAAGCCCGGGTACAGGTAACAGAACCCCCGGTACGTTGAGATCGACCCTTACACCGGAAACCGGGATTATTCATTCGCTGTTCAATTCTTCCCGGGCTTTTTCCAGCTCTTTCAAGCCTTCTGCTGATACATGCGGGAAACGCAGATCCAACATCTGGATTTTTTGGGAGATGATTTCCGCTATGAGACTACGGGCAACCCACTTGTAGTCTGCAGGAATTATGTACCAGGGTGCCATTTCCGTGCTCGTCTTCAGGAACATTATTTCGTAGGCTCCCTGGTAGTTATCCCAGTACCGGCGCTCTGCAAGGTCCAAAAGAGAGAATTTCCAGTACTTGTCCTTGTTCTCAAGACGTTCCAGAAGTCTTCTCCTCTGTTCCTCTTTTGAGATGTTGAGGAAGAATTTCAGTATCAGCGTACCGTTCTGCACAAGGTGACGCTCAAAGGCATTGATATCCTCGTAGCGTGCATTCCAGAATGTATCCCCCCGCTTACCGGGAGGTACCTGCTGGTTGTCAAGAATTTCGGGATGCACTCGTACCACGAGAACATCCTCATAGTACGAACGATTGAAGATGCCTATCTCTCCCTTTGCGGGAAGGGCACGGGTATACCGCCAGAGGAACGTATGATCCGTCTCTTCAGATGTTGGAACCTTGAAACTGGTTACCCGGCATCCCTGTGGATTCACGCCGGACATGACATGCTTGATGGTCCCATCCTTCCCGGATGTGTCCATGCCCTGGAGCACAATAAGTACCGAATAGATATTGCTCGCCCAGAGCAGCTCCTGCGCTTCGGCTAATACAATCCTGTTTGCCTCGAGTAGTGCAGCTGCCCGGTCTTTCAGCGCATCTTTTCCCACTTTTTTCAGCTCATCATTCTGGGCCCATCCGGTCTCGAACCGGTTCAGTGATACCTTTTTGCCAGGAATGACCATTAATTTCCGGATATTTTTTTCCTTAATCATCTGCCAAACCTCGTGCTTTGTCATGGACAAGCAAGGATTTCATACACTATCTCCTGCCACGCCTGCGGTCGGGAGGAAATCCTCTGTCCATTTACAGGGTATGTTCATCGGGATACGATCCAGGGCTTTCACACCGGGTTCCCTCAGCCCGACGGTGCTGAGGCCTCCGGGTGGCCAACAGCAACCCTGCCCTCGAACTGGCGTATATACACCAGGTTGTAATAAAACCCCCTGACGATCATCATCTCATCATGAATTCCTCGTTCAACGATCTCCCCGTCATTGTTCACAGGGATCTGGTGATCTTTGTTTATTGGGTGACCGATCATCCCCGTTTCGGAGGAAGCTGCGAACATTACTACAGCGGGTGGAAAAGGGAGAGATAACGGGTATTGTGCCTAAATGGAAGGGGGCAAACCAATGAAACGAGTGAACGTTTCAAAATTTATAAGATCAAATATTCTTTTTATTATATAATGTGGCATGATAAATACCTCCCCCTTGGAAATAATTGGAAAAACGAATGATGATGCGAGGGATGGGAGGTAGAACGGAGCGTTAAATGCGCCCCGATTGCTGGCCGCGCAGATTTCCATTCCTTTGATACACCTCTATCGAGATCATGCCCCAATCTGAATTCGAGTTCCGAAATCGCATTATTGCCGAAAAATCCCACCTCACACACTTTAAGGATTAAACGAGTAAGGTGGTTGGAGGAAAGGGGTATTTTTTTCCCAGGGGATGATCACTTCTTGTTACCGGTATATTCCGAAATCATCCTTTCAACTGTTCCCGTAAAATCGCCATTCCCTTCAGAAGAATGATTTTTGATAGTACCTGTTTTACAACCAGGATATTTCTGTAGAAGGCTTTCCTGGGAAACTTCAGATTTGTGGGCATCTGACCCGGACCATCTACAATAACTTTATAGGTTTTTTTAGCGTGATATCGCATCATTGACTGATCTCCATGCATTACCGGTTTCTGAACTTCTTGCCCACTTAAAAACATCAGAATTAGGCCTTGATGAAGAGGAAGCCGTACGCAGACTTCGGACATTCGGACCGAATGTAATAGAGAGTCGAATAAAGAAAAATTACGTGAAGCAATACCTTGCCAAATATACTCAGTTTTTTGCCATTCTGCTCGAAGCGGCCGCAATCCTTTCCTTCATTGCGGATTGGTTTTCCCCGGGTGAAGGGTACGATATCCTCGGATATGCAATCTTTGCGGCTGTTATCATTAATACGACATTTTCATTCTGGCAGGAGTATAAGGCAGACAAGACCATGGCAGAATTATTGAAACTGGTCCCTGCCATCGTCACCGTCAAGAGAGGCGGGAAGATCAAAGAAATTAAGGCAAAAACCCTCGTTCCTGGTGATGTCCTGATAATTGAAGAAGGTGACAGAGTTGGTGCGGACACCCTGCTGATCGCCTCAAATTCACTCAAGGTGAACAACGCTTCCTTAACTGGAGAATCACGACCAGTGAGGAGGTCGGAACAAGGAGAGACTTCCGAGGAAATTCTTGATGCTGAGAACGTAGTCCTCGCTGGCACCACTGTGATTTCAGGAAATTGTTCCGGGGTTGTGTTTGCAACAGGCATAAAGACCCAATTCGGGAGGATCGCGGAATTGGCAGTACATGTAAAGAAGCGTTCCACTCCCATGCAGAATGAAATAATCCGTATTACCAGGATACTGACCCTTGCGGCAGTTTTGGCCGGGGGAGTCTTTTTCCTCCTGGGGTATCTTTCAGGGCAGGGTGTACTCATTGCTTCTATCTTTGCACTCTCGCTCATCGTAGCAAATGTTCCCGAGGGGATGCTGCCTACAATAACCCTATCCCTGTCCATCGCCAGCAGGCATATGGCAGCCCGAAATGCTCTCATCAAAAATCTTGATTCAGCCCAGACCCTCGGGAGTGCAACCGTAATCTGTACAGACAAGACCGGAACCATCACAAGGAATGAAATGACGGTCAAAAAGATCTACCTCGCAAGTGGCGAGGAGGTTTCTGTAACGGGTGAGGGTTATTTTCACAATGGAGCATTTCATTTCTCGGAAACAAACAAGGGATCTGAAGAACGGCTCAGATTTTTACTTACATCAGGGATGTTAAATTGCAGAGCACGAATTGAGGGAGAGACTTTGCATGGTGATCCAACTGAGCTGGCGATTATCGCCGCTGCGAACAAGTTGAATCCGGATCAGTCTGGGTATGAGGAGATCGAAGAGATTCCATTTACAAGCGAGCGGAAGATGATGTCAACAATCTGCCGGCTGAAGGAATCTTATTATACCTTCACAAAAGGAGCGGTCGAAATCCTCCTCCCGGGTGCCACACATTTCCTCGGTGCGAATGGAGAAGTACTACCATTTTCTGATGAAAATAAATCCGCATTCCTACAAAAAGCCGAAGATTACGAACGGGATGCATTTCGTGTCCTCGGATTTGCTTTCCGGGAAGGAAAGGGGGAGAATAACCTTGTGATGCTTGGCCTCGTAGGAATCATGGATCTCCCGCGTCCGGAGGTTGTTGGGGCAGTGGCGAAATGCAGGAACGCAGGGATCAAGGTGTTCATGCTCACAGGGGACAATGCTCTCACTGCAGTTGCTATTGCTGAAAGGATAGGGCTTGATGTCGACAAGGTCTTCTCTGGGGATGAAATCCGACGGATTCCCGATAAAGAATTGAAAGAACTACTCCTCCATAAGAATGTGCTATTCGCGAGAATGCGGTCGGAGCAGAAACTCCGGATTGCCACGCTCCTTCAGGAGAACGGAGAGGTAGTTGCCATGACTGGCGATGGTGTGAATGATGCTCCTGCCCTCAGAAAAGCAGATATCGGCATTTCGATGGGGATCAAGGGTACGGACGTGGCAAAAGAAGCAGCAGATATCATCCTCCTTGATGACAATTTTGCGTCCATCGTAGCGGCGATTGAGGAGGGAAGAACGGTGTATTTCAATATCAAAAAATTTGTGACCTATATCCTGTCATCCAATGTCCCTGAGATCGTTCCCTATATCCTCTGGTTCTTCCTTGCAATTCCACTCCCGCTTTCCGTGATCCTGATTCTCTCCATCGATCTTGGTACAGACATGGTCCCGGGGCTCGCCTTGGGAAGTGAAACGTCTGAAGAAGATATTATGGATCGTCCACCAGTCGGGAAGAATGAAAGAATCCTGGATTTTGAGGTGTTCAAACGGGGCTATTTTTTCCTTGGAGCTATCGAAGCGATGGCTGCCATGTTTGCGTTTCTTGGTTTTCTCTATCTGAATGGATGGGTGTATGGAGATCTGTCCATCACTGGCTCATTGCTGCATAAGCAGGCGATGACCATGACGTTGCTTGGAGCTGTGAGCTGTCAGCTTCTCAATGTCTGGACTCTCCGTTCATGGGAGAATTCCGCTATTGATCGAGGATTTCTTTCGAATCATCTCTTAATTATCGCTATGATCATTGAAGTTGCCTGGATATGGGCAATATTGAATGTCGAGATTGTGCAGTACATCTTTAACACAGCAGCAGTGCCTGCCCAATATCTGGTCCTCCTTGTGCCATTTCCAATTCTCCTCTTCATCTCCCATGAGATCTATAAGTGGCGGATTCGTAGAACCCATGCAAAGAGGGATAGAAAAAATACTGGGATATGATACCATTATCATATATTGAATGATCTGATTGAACTTTGAGTACCGCTCGGCTTATTAAGAGAAGAATTAAACGAGAAAGAAAGCCCCGGTCGAGACAGGGATCTCTCTCACATCCGGTCCCGGTCGTGATCCGGTATATCCAAATTATCTCATGCAGAACGATTAGGTATGCCTGCCCCTCTTGTCGGACGAAAATTCGGTGTCGGGATCATTGAACCTCTTGCTCCCGATAAGGCCAAAGGGATAAAGGTTCTCGGGATTTCGGGTTCCAGCCGCCAGCAATCCGGGATGTCGAAATCAGAACGGTTGTTGCAAAAAGCCCTCGCCCAGTATGGGTCGTATGGCTGCTCTACCCGGTTCCTGCGCTTAAAAGACCTGAAGATCTATTACTGTGAAGGAAATTACTCCGAGAATCCGGCATACTGCACCTATCCCTGCCAGAGCACGCTCAAGTATGCTGATGATGAGATGCAGACGGTGTACGATGCGGTCCTGGATACTGAGATCCTTCTCCTCGCCACGCCAATCCGGTGGAACAACCACAGCGCCCTCGTGCAGAAGTTTGTGGAACGGATGAACTCTATTGAGAACCAGTATTCCTGGTTTGGCAACCGGATGATCCAGAAGAAGGTGGCGGGCCTGATCATCATCGGTCACGTCGATGGCATTCAGCATGTGGCAGGAAACCTCCTCAATTTCTTTGCCTGGTTAGGATTCCATATCCCTGATGTATCCATCGCCTCTTGGGTCGGCGAGAATGACGAGGATACCACCAAGGACTGGGACCAGATCCAACAGAATAAATACACCCAGGAAGACCTCCAGAACCTCATCCACAGCTCGCTCCGGCTGGCCTACCAGTTGAAGCAGGAAGAATCTCTATAGATCATCTGCAAACAGGGACAAAAAAAGCGAATGAGAGGATTACTTGGGACCTTCGGTCCCATGGAGACAGAAATATCCTCCCTTCAATTTATATTTTGTAAACACTCCACAACCGAAGCAGTTGCATCCTTTATCAGCAGCCTTGGCGGCATCCTGGGACTTGCCTCGTGCACAGAAGAGGGCATGGGGCGGGGTATCTTTCATCCGGTTCTCTTTGAACGTGGGGCAGGTCCCACAGAACTTTTGCAGATCTCCATATTCTCTGCATTGTCTTCAACAACAGTCATCTGGTTCACCTTTATTTCCCATTCTACACTCGCGATATGGGTACATGAACGATGGAGATTACATCCCCCGCAGTTCTTTCTCAGAACCCTTCGCACAGTAGTAGGCGTGCGAGAGCCCCATCATGTTCGTGACCGGACATGTCGGGCAGATGCATGCCTTCATCTCCACGGCACACGCACTCTTTCCCGTTGAACAGAAGAGCAGCTCGTTCTTTTCCTTCATGCACGAGGTGTAGGTTGGACACCCGCTACAGATGCACATCGACCGGTTCTTCATCATCACATGTTTTCTCTCATCGGGTGACATCTGCTCCATCTTTTTGGCCATTTCCATGAACTTGTCCATTGATTCTTCCTCCGTGTGTGTCCTAACCAAGACTTCTCAATACTACCTTAAATACATGAGGGCAAGGGCATTCCATCCGGGATTTCCAACACCACACCATGCTCGCTCCGGTTGTCGTTTTCGCTCCTCCCTCCACTCACATCGTGTGCCTGCTTCTCCAGGTTCTCCCCTGTTCTCATAACGGCCATGCTCGCTCGCATTCTCGCTTCGCATCGCCTGCTCCCTCCTGTTCCTCATACCATGCTTCGCATCGTGCTCTTCCCTGAATTCCGTACAATCTAAACAATCAGTGCTCGTGGCAATCGAACACGCACCCGGCAACCGGCACCACTCAGGTTTGGGGCCAGCCCTCTCTCCAAGCCTTTCCTTCCTGCTCAAGGAGATTGTTGCAGCGGCAGATACACAAATGGCTTATTATATCCAGTATATGTTGATAACATTGAGGACTGACATGAAAATTGACGCAAACTACGCGGATGAGGTGCTTGGTATGTGTATCTGCATGACGTGTCCGAGTTGGGTTAATTGCGGCGAGAAGGGAGGATATTGTCTTTCGATGAGTGGAAAGAGCGCGTGTATCCAAGAGGAAAAAGGCTGTATCTGCCGCAGATGCCAGGCTTTTCAAAAAGCGGGAATGAGCAGGATCAGTTTCTGCACGAGAGGCTCATCGGATGAACAATCGAAGTAAATCGATGATATTGGAATACGAAATATAACATCTCATCCTTCAGCCTATTCAAATGAAATGGGGAAGGGGACGTGCAGAAAAAGAGGGATGAGTATTACAGTCCTGCCCGGTCGACGATTGTATCAGCAACCTCCTTTGCACTCTTGAACGGAAAATCTGATGCTTTCAACAGTTTTCCTGCCTCACCGGCAGACATCTTGAGGTCCCCGACCTGACAGGTCGTATCCGCACCGTTTGGGAATGCAGCGATGAGATCCTTTGGAGATTTAATGGGGAATTTTGCTCCCGCAAGTGCTCCCGATATCTGTGCATGGATCTGTTCCCGGATTGAAAGACTCTCACATTCCGTCGTCCCGGACACATCACCAGCAGCCTTAGCAATTGAGCAGTCTGCATTGTGGACGTCACATCCGAAACAGGCGCTCTTGATCGCTTTCAGAGATTCTTCTGCCTTTGCAGCGGACACATCTTTTCCTGTGTACTTCCATGTCGGCATTTTTCACACCGGGTTATTGTGTGTATGTTATAATTATATACTTGAGCGTCATTAAAATATACTAACGAAATTTCTACAGAAAAATGACCCTCATCCTGATGAATATACACCTGATATAACCTGATTCGTGAGATGAAATTATGGGAGCAGTACTGGGTTCTCTGACAGAGATTCGAGAATTAAAGCATGAGATATCCGGACTTCGGGCTGAATTGAAACGATTCATCGAGCGGGCAAATCAACAGCATGTCGATTCTGTCCTTGGAGACATCAAGAAAAATTACGCGGATATGTTTGCGAACCACCAAATCGATACTGCGAAGAGCAATCTCTCTGCACACATGATCAACGACTGCACGATGCGAGAGAAATGCTTTGATCTCTTCATGGATTTTCTCCAAAATACTGCGAGACATATCAAGGACGGCCAGGTTTCCGAAGAGATAATCCAATCATACAGGGAGCAGATGCAGGCTCTGCGGAAGAAAGGACCATATGACCGGTGTGACACCTGTTTTTCTGAAGTTCATCGCCTCTTCGAGAAGCAGGTGGATCTGATGCAGTCGCTTGGTATCTATAATGGCACGAGAGGTAAGACCGGATTTGACGCAGAGGTGCCTGAAGAGGTGGTGGTGAAGGATCTTCTGGAACCTATCTCAAGTGTCCAAAGGTTCCAGATCCTGAAGGCCCTCACCGTTCAAACCAGGACTTTTTCTGATATCTCGCAGCTGACCGGCCTTCGCGGAGGCAATCTTCTGTTCCATATAAAAAAACTGACCGATGCTGGTATGATCCTCCAGCGGCACGAAAGAGGGGACTACATCATTACTGACAAGGGCTATAAGACCCTCACTGCAATCTCTGAACTTTTTCAGACGCTCCACCTTGGTGAATTCCGATAGGCAGGAATGATATGGTCCACCCGATAACCCCTCCCTCGGCCTGACTAATGACCAAGGCTTCCACGATTACTTGTATCATGTCATCCTGTCCGATGCACGCTTAGGTGATGTGACTAATTCCATTTATGATGTTGCGTCGCCCCCCCCTCTCCCGGCCTCTCGTCGCTTCCAGGGAGGCACTGCTACCCCCCTTGCTCCTCGCCCTTGTGGGACGGCCTCCTCCTCTCCCAGGGGAGAGGCAGTGATCATGAGGGATGGCACAGCATAGGCAACCGGACACCCGTAACGATATCCATAGCCTAAAATCAGAATAGAGACTGAAGAAGAGTACTAACAATATTTTGGAATGTAAAAATCATTTTTATGATCCGCCGCGCCGCACACTGACAAAAACGATTCCAATTCCAATAATGAAGGCAATTGTACCAACTGCTGCCCAGACCGGTGATCCTCCCACAATAGGTTCACAATTCGTGACACATAGTATCGGACGCATCTGAATAATTGCCATACCTTGCAGAAACCAAAGCAGACCAAGAAATGCAATAAAGGCGCCGACTAGTGCTCCTACTATTTGTAGTAGTTTCATTCTCGATCCAAATACTGTCGCATATTTTCGATATAAAGATTACGAATATCACTTATACGACGGTAAGCATCATTCAATAAGAAAATATTCCCGGGATACGGTATGGACTCTAAGCATTCATGCTATCAAGTAATTTCGTGAATCAACCATCTTTGGCTTTTATCTCATAAGGACAAATGAAGAATAAGACGTTAAAAAAATGACAATCTTTTTACGACGTCACACCATGCTCGCTCTTGTCGTCGTTTCGCTCCTTCATTCGTCCGGTGCTCTCTCCTCCCTCCACTCACATCGTGTGTCTGCTTTTCTAGTTGTTCTCTGTCCTTGTGACGGCCATGCTCACTCGCTTCACTCACATCGCATCGCTTGCTCCTTCCCACTCCTCGCCTCATGCTCCGCATCGTGCTCGTCGTTGTGGTCCGTACAACTACTGACGTTCAGTGACTCGCGGCGCTCGACCTTGTGCTGATGCGCTCGGTAACCGGCACCGTTCGGGCCGCTGCAGCCCTGGAGATTTTCCACACCCAGCACTCAATTTCCTCACTCTGAATCAACCATTCGAGCGAAAGATACATATCCTTATGACTTTACAGATACAACAAATAATTACAATTTGTAAAGTGGTGAGGTGCATGCATATAGGAGAGAGGATCCGGTATGGAAGGGTGAAAGCGGGACTTAGCCTGAGAGATCTTGGGGAAAAGCTCGGGATCACCCAGACTGCTTTGAACAATTATGAGAAGGGGATCACTACTCCCGATTCCCAGCGGCTGATAAAACTTGCAAAGGTCCTGGACCTGCCCATCGAATATTTCTTCCGCCAGGAACCGATCACCACCCTCCAGCCCCTGGGTTTCAGAAAAAAAATGGATTTGAAACAGAAGGAACTCAAAAAAATCATTGAGGAGACTAGGGACTGGCTGGAAAGGTTCGTGATGATCGAGATGATCCTCGATGAAAAACAGGAGGTGGACCTTCCCGCTGCCATTCCCATCAGCCATCCCGAAGAAATCGAGGACGCCGCAGTCCAGTTGCGCAATTACTGGAATCTCGGCTTCGATCCCATCGAGAACCTGATGGATGTCCTTGAGGACCACGGGATCAAGATCGGACTGGTCGATGCCCCCGACGCATTTGTCGGGATGACCATCCAGGTCAACGATGAGTTCCCGGTCATCGTGGTGAACAGGAATATCAGCGGCGACCGGCAGCGGCTCACCATCGCCCATGAGATCGGCCATCTCGTGCTTGATGTGTCCCCGGAGATTGACGAGGACAAGCTCTACCACCGCTTCGCAGGGGCATTCCTCTTTCCTAAAGACAGGGTCAGGAAGGAGCTGGGAGAGGGGCGCAAAAAAATCGGGCTCGAGGAGTTGTGCATTCTCAAACACCGGTATGGCCTCTCGATGATGGCTATCCTCTACCGGGCGTACGAGAACGGGTACATCAGCAACGCTGCATTCCAGAAGATCCATATCACCTTCAGGAAAAACAAGTGGCACCGGGAAGAGCCCATGAAACCGTACCTGCCCGAAGAACCAAGTTCGATGAACCTCATGATCATGAGGGCATATTCGGAGGGCATCATCACCAGGGGAAGGGCAAATGAGATCTTCGGCGGAGATATCGCCACTGTCTGCGGGTGTGTAGACTGTGCATGAAGAATCCCCGCGATATCTGCTCGATTCCAGCGTCCTTTTTTCTCTCAACGATGGAAACGTGCTGGATATCCTGTGGGATCGTAACTGTTCAGGTACCTCCCCCATTTCAGGATCTAGCGAACTCCATTATCCCTTAATTATCAGATAATTTTCAAAAATATGGCTGATTAACCGACAGATCAAAATATAATAAGAGATAATTAACATTTCAGGGGAAATATCTCTGAAGCGTGAAGAAATTCTGGAGTTATGCGCTAAGGATCCTGAAGCCATTGTTAGCATTATCC
>LNQE01000871.1_pt1 | contig 17740 bp, 14 predicted proteins | sample 603111 | NCBI WGS metagenome assembly LNQE01 (sample SAMN04260313, study PRJNA301899) | hydrocarbon metagenome | isolation source: hydrocarbon-contaminated ditch | place: Germany: Bremen | collected 1998
CTGTTCACGGAAAAGATCAAATCATTAAAAAAAGAAACGTCGTTGATCTCAATTTATGGAAGCATCCGCTAAGACCCATTGTTCCGCTGATGCAGACAATTCACGACCGCATCACACTGGAAATAGCACGCGGATGTACCCGCGGCTGCCGGTTTTGTCAGGCGGGGATGCTCTGGCGTCCTTACCGCGAAAGAAACGCTTCACTGCTGATGGAAATGGCTGAAAAGATGCTCCAAGAAACAGGTCATGAAGAAATATCGCTTTTATCTTTGAGCTCCGGCGATTACAGTTGTATTGAGCCTCTGATACAAAACCTGATGAACCGCTATCACTCCCGACGTGTAGCACTGGCGCTTCCTTCGTTGCGTGTGGAATCTCTCAACACAACATTAATGGAAGAAATCAAACGAACGCGAAAAACCAGTTTTACGCTGGCGCCGGAAGCGGGAACGGATAAAATGCGCCTGATTATCAACAAGGGCAACACCTCCGAAGACTTACTTTCCACCGTGGATAAAATATTCTCTGCCGGTTGGAAATCAATTAAACTCTATTTTATGCTCGGTCTGCCCAATGAAACCAAGGAAGATTGGGAAGGTATTGTTAATCTGGGATATGAAGCCCTGCGAGCCGCAAATAATCGCGGGCAGGTCACCATCAGCCTTTCCACCTTCGTTCCCAAACCGCACACACCTTTCCAATGGCAAAGACAGATTTCTCTGGAAGAAACTTATGAACGGCAGGACTTTATCCGTAAACGAATCAAGAACCGCAACCTGAGCGTCAAATGGCATGACGCAAAAATGAGTCTACTGGAAGGAATATTTTCACGTGGGAATGAAAGTGCGGGTGTCCTTCTGGAGGCCGCTTTTCGCAAAGGCTGCCGCTTTGACGGCTGGACTGAAATTCTGCGTTTCGACCTCTGGCAGGAAGCGATAACGGAAACGGGTTTTAAACCGGAAGATTTCACCCGCGAACGAAAGATTGACGAACGACTGCCGTGGGATAATATTGACTGCGGCGTGACCCGTGAGTTTCTGCTGGAAGAAAAACAAAAATCGGAAAATCAAACAGTGACTGAGGATTGCCGGTTTTCCGATTGTCAGAACTGCGGAGTATGCGATTTCTCCACAACAAAAAACATTTTTGCGGCAAAAGATGAAATCAAAACAGTTCCGCCATCGTCACCGGTTTCTGATATTGCAATCGGTACAGAAAAAAAATATCGTTTAACTTTCAGCAAAATTGGACACTCCCGTTTTTTATCGCATTTGGAACTATCCCAAGCTTTAGTGCGAGCTTTACGCCGCAGCAGCCTCACGATTGCTTATTCTTTCGGCTACCATCCGCATCCTAAAATATCCTTTGCCACCGCCACTGCCGTAGGCATGGGAAGCAGGCAGGAATACGCGGATATTACCGCGCAGGAATATCTATCAGATTTGAATTTGCTAAAGAGTGAAATAAATTCCGCCCTGCCTGAAGGCATTGAAATTTTAGAAATCAGCAAACTTTCTGCCGAAGAAAAGGCTATCGCTCAAATGTTAAAGGGCTTTGAATACGAACTTTACCTTCCCGACACTATCGATTCTTCACGCCTGAAGGCCATGGAAGAAAACATCAAGAGTTTTCTGGAGGCTTCTGAATTCAAAATACAAAAAATATCCAAAGGCAAAACCGTTATAAAAGACATCCGCCCTTTCGTGCAAAGTCTGATTCTTGATATCGCCGGCAAAAAAATTTTTTTCGCCGTGCCGCACATTCAGGAAGGCTCAGCCCGGCCCGCCGATATTATCGCGCATGTCTTAAAATCAGACACCGATGAATCCCAGAAGATTAGAGTAGTCAGAACAAAAAGCCTCCTACACCAGTCCTAAATTAAAGCGCTATCTTTGTTTGCGTCGTTGTCGGCTTCCTCAACGTATTATCATATACGCCTCGTCGCCTCCGCCTAGCCGCCTCAATATCATCTTTAATTTAGAACCTGCATTAGTTAATTCCCATAATAAATATTTGATTTTAATAAAACATTGGTTTAAATAATTAAACATTAAATCAATAATGGCGTTAAATGTATTAATTATAAAACCAACGATAAAGAAGGAACAGGAACAAATATGAAGACTAAAATGATCCTCGGCATTACTCTTCTCTTCCTTGTGATAACTGCCATTAGTGCAAATGCTGCTGATCTGTGTCACAGCAAGGCAGATTCTGCTATTAGTAATCTCAAAACATGGCAAGACCTTCGTTTATGGTATGAGAATTATCATGGATGTGATGATGGTTATTTTGCGGAGGGCATATCTGATTTTGTTGTGGCGTCTTTGGCAAAACAATGGCAAACCTTGCCGACTTTCCAAAAAGAAATCATGAAGAACTCACGATTTAAAAGCTTCGTTATGAAGCATATTGATGCAACTACTGATGATAACGATCTAAAGACTACCGTTCAGAATGCTAAGGTAAAATGTCCATCCAAACTTCGACATTTGTGTAATGAAATAGGAAAGAACGCGCAAACGGCCCTAAAAGCAATAGAGGAAACAACAAAATAACTTACTTAACAGAAAACCGCTTATACCATTTCTAAATCAAAGATGATATCGCGACGGCTAGGAGGAGGCTCCGCAGGCGTATTACTAATACGTTGAGGAAGCCGACGACGACGCCAACAAAGATAGCGCTTTGATTTAGGAATGGTAGGAGAACTTTTGTGAGAGTATGGGACTTAAATCCCGGTTATCTCAACCGGCAAAGCCTTCTCGGTGAACATCGCGAACTGCACGCGATTGTTTCCATTATTAAACACAACAAAAAAGGTTACTCCCGGCATCCGGAAACGCTGCGCTGGCAGGGCTTCGGCTGGGCGCTTAGCCAGCGCCATAAATTGTTAGCGGCGGAAATGGCCTTAAGAGGTTACGTGGATAGATCTCCCGTATTGCTGAAAACTCAACCTCAGAAATGGCCAGACGTATTTGTCGACCTTCCAGCCGCACAATTCAAACTCCTTTCCAAAAAATATAAAAATATTGAACAGGGACGGATTCCTTTACCTAAAGACGTACAGCAGTTATGGGCGCAGCATCAATATTCCGTGATGGCGCGAGACGATGCCGAATACAAATACCTGGGCGGTTGGGTTGCATCGAGAAAAACCGGCAAGAGAATAGATGATATTTACCCGGAACTGGTATCACTACTGCGCTGTCCGCCCGCTGAAGGAAACCTCAGAGAAACCATCAGGCATATGCAGGATTATGTTCGCGCATACCTGTCATCTTCCGAAACAGCAATCGAAAGAGACTCTCCGCGAGATATGTTAAAGCAGATACAGCGTCTGGCATTTTTGCACGATATCGTTTATCTAAAGGAATCGACAGCATTGGGCGAACTACAGGCATGGATTCATTAAAGAGGTTTAAGAATGGCTGATAATAAAGCAAGCTTTACAGCATTAGCAACTGCGTATATGCGGGCGGCACACCAGTTGCTGGAAGCGAAGCCTCTGCTTTTCGACGATCCGGTCGCCCTGCCGCTTCTTGGCCCTGAAGCATTAAAGAATATTCAAGATACGAAAGATCATTATCAAACTCCCGAAGTTTTGGCATTGCGCACCCGGATAATTCTGCGTTCACGTTTTACGGAAGACAGACTCGCCGCCGCGTTTTCGCGCGGAATCAGGCAATATATAATCCTTGGCGCTGGTTTCGATACATTCGCGCTGAGGCAGCCTTCATGGGCAGAAGAATTGAAGATTATGGAAGTTGACCATGCAGGTACTCAATCACTGAAACGTTCCTATATTGATGCAGCAAGACTTACAATTCCGGCAAATGTTTTGTTTGCCGATATTAATTTTGAACACGAATCATTGTATGAAGGCCTGCGCAGATATAATGTTTCAATAGACAAACCGTCTTTTTTCTCCTGGCTGGGTGTCATGATGTATCTCAAAGAAGACGCCATTGATGATGTGCTCCACTCTGTCGCCATGTTTCCAGCCGGCAGTGAGATAGTTTTGACCTTTGTGCGGCCGCCGGGCGACTCTCCTTCAATAATTTCTCAGAGCGTCACGAATCTTGGTGAACCCTGGCTGAGTCATTTCGAGCCCGATGAAATCGAAGAAAAACTATATAGCGCAGGATTTTCTAAAGTGCAGTTTCTAACACCTGCGGAGGCTGAAACACGGTATTTCCGGTCACGCCCCAGAGACCTGCCCGTGCCAGAGCAAACCAACATTCTCAGCGCAATACGATAATGTTCTCTTAAGATTCCCGAATAATAATTTGATTTTAATAAAGCATTGATTTAAACAATTCCATACTGAATCAAATCAAATAAGATAAAGGCTTGCCGAAAATGAACAGAGAGGTTTTACTAATTTCACTACAGGAGGACTTGGATGTTATAGGCCTTAAAAGCCTTCACTATCAGCTTCTCGATCATGGTTTTGCTTCGCATGTACTTTTCATACCGAAATTTCCAAATGCTGTAATGTCTGACGCCATTTGCAGCTTCGTAGATAAACTTTCGCCTTTGTTCATAGGCATAAGCCTGATGTCTGTCGAGTATGATCGCGCCAAACAATTGACGCACATTTTGAAATCACATTACCCATCAATACCGATTCTCTGGGGAGGTATTCATCCCACGATAGCACCGGAGACTTGTGTAGACCATGCGGACATTATATGCATCGGGGAAGGGGAAAATTTCATTGTGGATTTCGCCGATGCAATTGCCAGTAAATCCAGTGTGGAGACCATCAACAGCCTCGCCTTCCGAAAAAACGGCCAAGTTATCCGGAATACTCTTTATCCTCTCATAACTGATTTGTCTGCGCTTCCTGTCTGTGAACATATACCTAAAGATAGCTATGTGCTGCACAAAGGAATCATAACTACTTTGGACACCAGAACCTTCAGAAAGTATGCCCGATACTCAGGCACAACCTATTCGATCATGAGTTCAAGAGGATGCCCTTTCTCCTGCACATACTGCTGCAACAATGCACTGGCAAAGATATACGATTCAAAAAAAATAAGATTCCGGGAGCCCTCCAATGTTATTGATGAATTGAAAACGGCGATCGCCCAATACCCGTTCATTGAATACATAAATTTTCAGGACGATTGTTTTTTGTCGATGTCCGACGAAGAGATGGAGCGGTTTTGTCATTTGTACAAACAGGAAATCAAGATCCCCTTCATTGCCAGGAGTATTCCCACATTCATTACCGAACGCAAGCTATCCTCAATGAAATCAGCGGGACTGGCCTGGATTAGTCTCGGCTTGCAAAGCGGAAACGATAGTGTATGCCGGGACATCTATCAGCGGCCTTCCGGGAAACAGGACTTTCTGAAAGCAGCACAGATTGTCAGAAACCATAACCTGGCCGCTTTTTATGACGTGATTCTGGATAACCCGTTTGAAACTGACGAAGATAGGATTGATACTGTACTAACGCTTATGGAAACGCCTAAACCATTTTACACACAGTTTTTCTCGCTAAGCCTTTATCCCGGCACTGAATTGCGAAAACAGGCGCTGGAAAAAATTTTGATTAAAGGAGATGAGTACCAGAGTAAAGATTATCTGCTTTATGATAAGACGAACATAAACAACCTGATTCGGCTCGCAACCTTCCTCCCATCAGGCTGGTTGAAGTTTCTTCTTAAACTCTTCCGCCTGAAACCGAATTCTCTCTGGTTCAAGATGAATACTTCTGCTGCCAGACTTTTTGCCATTATCTTCTATGAACCTGTTACATACTTTAAAGTTATAAGACTGTCTCTAGACAAGAGATTGGCGGCAACTTTTCGTGTACTTCCCTACTACATGAAGGAAGGCTTCTTAAGATTTCGGAAACAATTCGGCCTATAAAACTTCAAACGGAAATTCCCGCTGAAATGAATATTTCCTTGCAGTGAGCCACGTGTTTTTTGTCCATCCATTCGCGTGATTTACTCGCGTCCTGTACATCCTTCCCTAATTTATTTAGCTTGGCATGCCAGAGCGGATTATATTCGAGAAGAGCAGCTTTTTTTATTCCTAATGAAGAAAGAAATTCGGCAATCGCGCTGAGATTCTCATCTGTGTCCGTAATCCCCGGAATCAGTGGTGTTCTAGGTAAAAGATAATTAGGTGATTTTTTGAGTGAAAGCTCATGAAGCGCCCGGAAGTTTGCCAGAATGAGATCACTTTTCACACCTGTATAACGCTCGGAGAGCAAAGCATCCATAATCTTGATATCGTAATAAATCATATCGATGTACGGCAGCACAAGTTCCATGAAGCGTTCGAATTTGAATATGCCACAGGTTTCCACGATAGTATGTACACCTTTTTTCTTAAGACCCGCGAGAAGTTCTGACGCGAAATCCATGAACATGAGCGGCTCGCCACCCGAAAGAGTCACGCCTCCGCCTGAAGTGTCATAAAACGGTTTGTCTTTCATGACCGCGTCGATAATAGCATCAACAGTCATTGATTTCCCGGCACGTTCCAGCGCACCTGAAGGACACAAATCGATACATGAAAAGCAGAGGTTACATTTTGACCGGTCAAAGATAAGCTGTTTTTTCTTCAAGTAAAGCGCGCCGCTTTCACATGATTTGGTACAGGTTCCACACGATAAGCATACTGACGCGTCGAATAACAACTCTGGACCCGGATTTTTGCTCTCAGGATTATGACACCACACGCAAGACAGCGGGCAACCCTTCATAAACAAGACACTTCTTATACCCGGGCCGTCATCCAATGAATTGCCCCGTACTTCAAGCACCAATGGACCAGTTACTCTCTGTGACTCTTTATCTTGAATATAGTTTCCCATACTATTTACCTTTAGTATTTGTAACATACATTAGGTCATAGTTCAGCCATTTTTTATTTATTAGTGTTTTTTGTCTTGTTCCTTATATTTCATTGACACAATGGGTTGCTTTTTTTATATTCTTTTAATAGTAAAATATTTTTAACAAAGGAGCAGTCGGGTGATTGGAGAATGGACAAGATTTTTACTACGCAAGAATAAGAATGATGTAGACAGATCCATTCGGTATATTGTCTCTCATGCTTATAATAATGTTCCCTTCTACAGACGGACTTTTGATAAAGCCGGAGTAACTCCGGCAGAGATTCGAAAAGCTGAAGATTTGACACATCTACCCATTATTAAACGTTTGGATATGATGGTGGCAGGCCCTGCCGAATATCTAAGCCGTGATGTTTCTCTGGAAAAACTTGTAATTAGACATACTACAGGAACAACAGGCACGCCGATTGTTGTCCATAAAAATAGAATAGAGGAATTCTTTCGCAAGGTAACGATAGTCGACGCATACAGACGAAACGCGTCACTGACATTGCCGATGACACTTGTAAATGTAGGACCGGAAAGAAAAGACGGTTCTACTAAAATTATCGAAAAAATCGGGCCGATTACTATAGTCAAACTTTTCCGGGATATTCTCATTGAAGAGCAGATATCGATTCTTATGAGTGTAAAACCAACCATTATGGGTGGCCGTCCGTCTTTATATTGGGATCTGGCCAATTCTTTACGGGAAAAAGGCATTGTGCCCCCATCTCCCCGGCTGATAACAGGTGGCGCTGAAATTTTATTCCCTCACGTTCGAAAATTATTGGAAGATGTTTTTCGGTGTCGCGTTGCAGATTATTACAACAATGAAGAAGGCGGTAATCTTGCATGGGAATGTCCCGCCAATCCGGAACTTATGCACCCCAACACCGCAACCGTATGGATTGAAGCTGTCGATCATCAGGGAATTCCCGTTCCCACGGGTAGTGAAGGGCATCTGATTATTACAATTTTATATAATTACTCCATGCCTTTTATCCGTTATGAAACGGGAGATCGGGGAATTTTGCTAGAAACCGGGAAATGTCAATGCGGATTTGACGGCCCGGTTATGCGTCTTACGGAAGGTCGCAACGAAAACTATATTGTTCTTCCCGACGGCAGAGAAATCTCACCTAGGTTTATGTTCAACGTTGTTAATACTGGATTTCCTCATGATAAAAAGGACTGGAATATGATTGATGCTATGCGCATTTTTCAGATTATTCAAGAATCTAATGACTTGATTGAAATAAAAGTCGTCCCGGGACCGGCATATTCAGATTCTCTTTGGCGGGCAGTCGAAGAAAACTTAAAAATTCTGCATCCGGCAATGCGCCTGAAAGTTTCAATTGTTGATGATCTTCGACCGGAACCGGGTAAAAAGTTTCATCAAGTGTTGGGTAAATTGAATAGCCGTTGGAAATGTGAACGAAAAGATTCTGAAAACAAATAAACTTATTATTTAGAAGCAGCAGTCATAACTTTTTCCACTGCTTTAACTGTATCGCGTATATCATTGTCAGACAATGTCGGATGAACCAGAAACATCATTGCTGTTTCACCCAACTCTCTGGCAACAGGCAATCGTTTTTTCGGCCGCATGCCTGCAGAAGCGAATGCCTTTTCCAGATATATTTCGCTGCAACTGCCGGTAAAACAGGGAATGCCTTCCGCGTTAATCGCGATAATGATACGTTCTCTATTCCAGCCGAATTTCAATTTTTCAGGATTTATAAAAACATAATATTTATAGTAGGCATGACCAATATAATCAGGCGGCACAGTCACACGTAACGCCGGAACATTTAAAAAAGCTTTGGTTAAAATATCGGCATTTCGTCTTCGTTTTTCTATCCACCTGGACAATTTATGAAGTTGAATCCTTCCGATTGCGGCCTGCATTTCTGTCATACGACAATTTGTTCCGAACGACTCATGCAACCATTTAAATAATGGGCCGGGTTGAAAATCGTGACTTTCGTAAACAGCTTTATAACTTTTACCGTGATCTTTATAAGACCAGACTTTCGACCAGATATCTTCATTGTTCGTTAAAATCATACCACCTTCACCTCCGGTGGTTATAATTTTATCCTGACAAAAAGAAAAAGCGGCGGCATCACCAAATGACCCAACAGGACGACCTTTATAAAAGGCTCCGCAGGCCTGTGCGCAATCTTCGATAACCGCAAGCCCGCGCTTTTTTGCAAGAGCCATAATCGAATCCATCTCACAGGGCCAACCGGCCAGATGAACTGCAATGATTGCACGTGAACGACTTGTTATGACTTTCTTTATTGTCTCTATGGTTATGTTTTGGCTGTTACGATCAATATCGGCAAAGACAGCTTTAGCTCCACGAATAACCGCAGAACTTGCTGATGCAATATAACTTCGCGATGTTACAATGACCTCGTCATCTTTTCCAATATTCAACGCCATCAATGCAGCCTCTAATGCTACCGTACCATTCATCAAGGCTACAGCATAATTGACACCTGTGTTTGCGGCAAATTCCTTTTCAAACAAACAGCCTTCTTCGCCGGTCCAATAATTAACATTTCCCGATTGTAGTACCCGATAGACAGCTTCTATTTCATCATGGTCATAAAAAGGCCAGGGAAGAAACTTTTTCTTGCGTACGGGCAACCCGCCATTAATTGCCAGATTTTTCATTTTTTATCACTCTTCTATCGAGAAAAACATTTCAACTCTTTCGTCTTGACTTGTTAAATACTTTCAGGAAAATTATTCGCTAATATCTTTTTTCGTCCATTTCATAAAATTTAGCGGGTATTCCTTTTGCCAGCATATTTGCCGGGACATCCTTAGTTATAAGTGCACAGGCGCCAATAACGGCTCCAGCACCTATTTTACAGGTAAGAACAGTTGCTCTGACACCGATAAAAACATCGTTACCGATCACAGTCCCACCGGCAACACTGACATGCGGATTTATGTGTACATAATCGCCGATGATTGAATCATGTCCTATACCAACATAGGCATTGCTTACAAAAAAATCTCCAATTACTACTTCCGGCATAATACCGCAAAGTCTTTGAATAATAGCACCCTCGCCTATTTTAGCCCATTTACTTAAAGTGACGGACGGATGTACAATACTAATAAATTTACCTCCCAGCTTTTTTGCTTCCTCAACCATTTTACGTCGCCAAACAGACCGGCCAACAGCGGCAATCAATCGTACCTCGCTAAAATCAATATTTTTCAAATATGATACTTCTCCGAGAACAGGAATATCATGAATCAATTTTCCCGTTTCTTTGTCTGCACCATCATAAACAAAACCAATTGGTATAATTTGTTTATCTGTATTTTTATTAATAACCTCGATGGTTTCCAATACCTCGCGCGCGAATCCGCCACCGCCAAGCATAATTACTTTTTGCATCTGAACTCACACCCATTTTGCAGTTGAAAAATATTTTATGTGCGTTTTAAAGTACACTACTGTAGTCAACTTCTTCAATATTTTTTTTCATCCATCTCATAATATTTTGCAGGAATCCCCTTTGCCATCATGTTTTGCGGCATATCCTTCGTTATTAAAGCGCAGGCTCCCACAACAGATCTATCACCAATTCTCGCTTTTAGAATAGTTGCTCTGACTCCTAAAAAAACATCGCTTCCAATAACCGCCCCACCCGTAACAACAACTTGCGGATTTATTTGTACATAATCCCCTATTAAAGTACCATGACCTATTCCGACGAAGGCGTTGCAGCAGAAAAAGTCACCAATTACCACATCTCGTTGCACATTACATAATCTTTGTATTATTGCACCCTCTCCAATCTTTGCCCATTTGTTAATAATAGCAGTCGGATGAATGATGCTGATAAATTTGCCGCCCATTTTCTTCGTCTCTTCGACTATTTTACGACGCCAAACCGGACGGCCAATCCCGGCAACCATACTTACTTCACCTAAATCAACATTTCCAAGATATGACAATTCACCTAATACTGGAAGATCATAGATTAATTTCCCCTTATCTTTTGCCGCTCCATCATAGATATAACCTAAAGGTAAAATCTTCTCTTCCGTATTTTTATTAATATACTCTATAGTGTCAAGAACTTCACCTGCAAAACCTCCGCCGCCGAGTATAATTATTTTTTTCATTTAAATTACACCTATTAATGAAATAAATTGAAATCAAAACCATTAATCATTTTTTTGCAATATGGAATCGCCAATAAACTATATTGGCTTCTTTTGCTGACCAGTATAAGAATTTTATAATTATACATGCAAATAATATAAAGAGTAAGTGACAACTTACGTATTTTTTTCCATATCACATAAATCATTTTCATCAAAAGGAAAGTTGTTAGATTAACATTGTCCTCTTGAAAGAGTTAAACAATATGTTTGGAAATTTAGAATAAAGTTGTTTGATTACTTGCAACGTAAAGAATAACGAAGACAATATAACTTTCATCAAACCATAAAATATTCATACATAAAAGATCACTTAGTTTGACGATAAAGGTTTTGCATCAATATACTGCTGCCGCCAGATAACGTAAAAAATCAAATGGCAGAGAACATTTTGATGGTTTTTGACACCGGTTGTATGTTCACTAATCACTTTCTCCAGTTTGGATTTATTGATTCCTTCAATTTTATCCGATGAATCAATCAGCATATCCAGAAACCTGCCAACTCCATTTTTATCTCTCAACCATTTATCCACCGGTATAGTAAATCCTATTTTTTTCTTATACACTATCTTCCGTGGTATATGTCTGACTGCTGCTTTTTTGAACAAATATTTTGTCTGCAATTTTCTTAACTTTATGTCTCCCGGAATCTCATGCGCAATAGAAATCATTTCGTTATCCAAAGTCGGAACTCTCAATTCCATTGATTCAGCCATACTCATCTTATCTTTCATGTTTAAAATCGAACGCAAATATGTCTGCTGATCAAACAAAAGAAGATTGTCAATCGTATCAAGGTTTTTATTCCAGACTTTGTTCAATTGCTCTATTCTGATGGAAATATCCGGCTCATCTTTATCGAATAACCAGGCAATTTTTTCCTTCTCACTTAATGCCGCATTCCAGAGAACAAGTTCATAAGGTGATAAAACCAAAAATCTCCTTAATGTTTTTATCTTTCTGACAGGCAAAAATTTTAAAGCCATAAGGATAAGCCTTTGGTTTGTATCATCCAGCCGCAGAAATTTGTTTTGTAATTTGCTCAGATATTGACGCGGATAACCACCAAACAAATCATCCGCTCCCTCACCGGTCAACACGACCTTCACAAAATCGCGGGCATATCTACAAACCAGACGATTTTGTACGGAGCTGGCAAAAGTAAGCGGCTCATCGTGATGCCATATCGTTTGTTCCAGCGTATCGGCATATTCCTTATTATCACTTATAAAATCATGATGATTGAACCCGAACGACCTGGCTGTAAAACGCGCGGAAGGAATTTCATTATGCACCGGATCAGGAAAACCTACTGTAAATGTTTTAATGCCCGGAGCCAATTTATTGGCAATAACACTGACCCAGCTTGAATCCACCCCGCCACTGAGGAGACTGCCAAGAGGCACATCGCTCATCATTTGCCTTTTAACTGAATTATTCACTGAAGACTCTATTCTCTCAATATACTGAGGTTCGCTAAGAGTGCTTTCAACAAATTCCGGTACCCAGTATCTCTGGGAACAAACTCCTCTTTTTGTGACTTCCATCAGATAACCCGGATCGAGGCTGACAACCTTGGAGAAAAATGTTCTTCCATTGCATAAAGACCCGAAACAAAGATATTCATCCAGAACATTTGCTTCAGGCTTTACTGACATTCCACGTGCAGCGAGAATCCCTTTGATTTCGGATGCAAAAATCAAAACATTGTCATTTTGATAGAAATACAGGGGTTTGATTCCCATGCGATCCCGTGCCATTATCAGGATATTTTTTTCAGAGTCATAGAGACAGAAAGCAAACATGCCGTTTAATTTTTCCACAAAACTCTTCCCATATTCCTCATAAAGATGAAGAATAACCTCGCAATCCGTCTTTGTTCTGAAGATATGACCTGAAGATTGAAGTGTCGCGCGGAGTTCTTTAAAATTATAAATTTCTCCATTGGCAACAAGAACTATTTTCCCGGTCTCATTATAAAGAGGTTGATCGCCTGTCTTTACATCAATGATGCTGAGACGTTGAAAACCAATAGCCACAACGCCGTCTGTAAAAGCACCTGAAGAATCAGGGCCCCGGTGGGATATAATTTTCATCATCTGGGACAAATCAGATGCATCATAACAACGGGTGTTAAAGTAATATTTCCCTGCAATACCACACATTTTTCTTCCTTATTTTTATAATGATACCCGGCTTTTTTATTTCTTTTGCTTACGATATTCCGACAAAGGAACTCCTATCAATGTAGGAAGAACTGCAACATTTTTTGCTTTCAATACTTGAAAAAAAGTTTGAAATATTATTTTAATATCAAGGGAGAAAGACATTTTTTCAACATATTGAACATCCATTTCCAAGCGTTCATCCCAAGGTAGATAGTTTCTGCCGTTAACCTGAGCTAATCCGGTTATACCGGGACGAACTGTATGGCGTAAACTTTCTCGTTCAGTGTAATAAGTAAGATAATGCATAAACAATGGGCGCGGTCCGACAATGCTCATCTCTCCCTTCAAGACATTGAATAACTCAGGCAATTCATCAATACTCGATTTGCGAAGCAAAGATCCAAGCATTGTCAAACGTTTATCGTCTGGAAGTAGTTCACCGGCAATATCCCGTTCATCAGTCATTGTGCGAAATTTGAAAAGAGTAAAAGGTTTTTCATGTAATCCCGGACGCATCTGTTTAAACAATACCGGTTTGCCTAACCGAATGCGCACCAGTAATGCAACTATCACAAGAAGCGGCGAAACAGCAATCAGTGCCAGGATGGCCAATGCCAGATCGAAGATGCGCTTACCAAAGGAAAGATAGACTTTGGTGTTGCTTTCATCAATTGACGATAGTGATTTAATCACTTTTTTCAGTTTCCTATATAGCTATAGTTGAACTTATAATCATTAATCTATTGCAGGTGCATGTCTGATGATATTACGTCTCAAGAGTTATCAATTGCAAATGTAGAAAAAATTACGTTAAACTTTATCAACTTTTCTGACCAATTTGGCCGGTACACCGGCAACGACGGACTCCGTTCCTACATCCTTTGTCACAACGCTGCCAGCTCCTATGATTGCATCGCGTCCGATTTTCTTAACACCTGTCATAACAGTTGCCCCCATGCCAATAAAAACCCGCTCTGCTATATTAATTCCCGCTCCTACCCTGCATCCATTTGCTATAAAGCAGCCTTCTCCAACCTTTGTATGGTGGGCTACAATTACTTCGGGACTAACTATTGAAAAATCACCTATTTCCGCTTCAGTCCAAATATAGGTAAGAGCATGAATAATGCAAGCTTTACCAATTCGAGCATATTTGCTAATTTCAGCCTTTGGATGAATCAATACAGGTATTTTACCATTTCCTTCAATAATTTCTTTCAACTTTAGAATACGAACCGAGTTATCTCCTATTGCAACGGCATAATTTGCTTTTGCATGAATATCTTTTGCACAATCAAGTTTACCCAAAACACGTTTTCCTAGAATTGTTTTTCCAACTTTGCTGGAATCATCATCATAAAAACCAGACACAGAATAACCGCAAACTTCAGCCAAGTCGGCAATTACAGCACCATAAGTTCCGGCTCCAATAATAAATATATCTTTAGCCATTAAATTTAACTCCTTTAAACAATTGTCTTGTAATCGGTACAGCTAATTTTTTTTAAATAACACCATTATTTTTCCCCTCATACCTTTATTTTCACAACATTCCCAATGAGTTTTATCCCAATTATCATTCCCTTCAAGTAATGCCGGTCCCTTTTCAGTAATTATAACATCCCACCCAACAGTTCTAACTGAAGGAACTACCTTAGCTGCAGATTTAATCATTGTTAATATATCCCGCCAATACGGAATTTGTAAACCGGTAATCGGGAAATTTGTAACCGGATGAGTTTCAAGATTTTTGCTCTTAAAAGGATCTTTAAACATACCTCTCCCAATAACGACTCCTGTATCAAGATCAACCAACGCGGAAATGCCTCCGGCATCAAAATTATCAACCGGCTTATCGAATCCTATCCTCAGTATGGCATAAAGTACCTCTACAACACCATTTGAATGCAAAAAAGTCGTTATTCTAATTGTATTCAAAGAATCGGGGAAAAGTTTCATCAAAACATTATGCTGCCGTATGTAAGCTTCTGCCAGACTGTAACCTTCATCATTTTTTCGGGAAATCATTCTATTTATAGGAATATCTGTAACTAATGGAATATCAATTGAATAATCGACATTAAAAACAAGAACTGCTTTACCGACCTGCCCGAAAGGCTTTTTTAACACTATCCTAGGAGGCTTTGTCTCAGAAATCCATTTTAGAAAATCATTTAAAGATGTTTTTTGCGAAATATCCCAATTTCTATGGGATACAAATGATCTAAATTTTATATAAAAAATGTTTTTGTTTTTGAAAATTATTCTGTCCTTCTGTTTGTTGAATTTTTTTTGAAATTTATACATCAACAACCGGCTTGTATATTTGCTTCTTTCATCGGCAGACATTTCAATGAATTTATAGTAAAAATAATCGAGCGGCATTGTTTCATATCTTAATATGCACACAAAATTATCCAGCAATATTGCAACCTTTGTCTTTTTGTAAAAGACGGACGATTGGGATAGAAACGACGAATATTTACGCCTGTCTGTCTTTAAGATACAGTAAAAATAATAGAGCAATTTCATGCCTAGTCCACCCTGGCATCAGCATTTAAATTACAAATAATTTTTCTCATTTTCCCTGATGAAAGATGCGGTATCTTATCCACATGCTCGATCTTCACAATCGCATCCGGACCGACAAGTTGTCTGACCGTTGCCTGAAAATCTTCATCCTCATAAAAACTGCGGGCACCTTCCAATTTCAACGTAAATTTTTCAAGGCTTTCTTGGATAAGCTGAAATTCGGGCAGTTTATCATATTTACGGAAAATTATAGCCACATAGTGAGGGCTTATTTTATTACCTCTAGTGTCATAAATTATATCTGCTTTTCTACCGGATATTTCTTTTATAATATTTTTTTTATGACCTTGAACATCTACGTTTTCCATTATTACGATATCTTCAGTATCGTATCTTATCAAAGGCATTGCATAATTATAAAGGTCGGTTAATACTAGTCTTGCCGGTTCTCCATAAGAAGCAGGTTCATCCGAATCCAGTTTGAGCTTTTCAAAAAAATAATGAGAGGTATTCAGAATAAAATTATCACCATCATTTGTTTGCTGCGCTAGAAATCCGTTTTCGTTATTGGCATATCTTGATACAACCGTGCAACCGAACACTTTTTTGAGCATATCCTTGACTTTCGGTTCTAAGCGTTCAGCCCCGCTTACTATCACTTTGATATTGAACATATCTGGTGTATATCCTTTTCTATCAAAATATAATACAATAGCTGCAAGAGCAGTTGCATAACCGGTAATACATTTTATGGACGTATCTTTGCTCAGTAGTTGATAGAATTTATCCAGCGATTTGTCGGACAAACAAGAACAATCAAATTTAATAGTGTTATGCATCATAAATGTCAGTTTTGTTTTATCATTGTCACTGTGCCAGACCCTGGCATATATATGACGATAACCCAGTCTAAAGCCGCATTGGTTCAAAAAATATATCAATTCAGCGACAACTCTCTTTCTTTTTTGTTTGTCCTGCAGCATTGTAAAACGTTCACCGGTGGAGCCGCTGGTCTGCACTTTATACAATCGTCTGTTTTTATAGTCCGATGAAATAAACTGATTATATTTTTCCTTGACCAGATTCTTTTTAATTATCGGGAAGTCTTTGATGCCTGAATAACCCCTATATTTACCGTAGAAATCGGTGCTATTAACGGCATGATCTAGAAGTTTTCGCAGATCGTCGGATGAGGTGTCAAAATCTCCTTGCAGTTTCTTTTCTAAATCTGCAACATATTGACCGACATATCCGCCACCCAAGGCATCGACAAACCAAAAACCATATTGCCTGATTACTTCACTAAACATTGTCATTTTTCTTCTTCACGCTTTCGCGCAATCCTTTCCATTTTAAATATTCAGTCCCATGGAAACCAGCTCGCACTCATTTTCCAAAACTTCCTGACGTGTCTCACCGAGAATCATTCCGTTCACAAGTGGACGTTGATTGATATATGGTCCAGCCTCCGGGTTGCAACTGCCCAAAGGCAGTAAAATACCTTTAGCCATCGCTCGATACACGGCATTTAGCATATCCCGGTAATTACCTCTACCTGTCAGGCGGCGCAAGCGAATTACCGGTTTTCGATAACGTCTATGAACACTCTCAGAGTAAAGCAGCGCCGGCAAAGAACCGTTACCGCGGAAGTTCAAATCAAATACTTTGCAATGCCCGTCTTCCAGCACAGCCATGTCTATTCCCAAGACACCGTAATATCCTTGTTTATAAGCGAAACGAACGATCGATGTTCCAATATCAACTGCCTCTAAGGAACATTCATCACCGACCTCAATCCAGTTGCCGCGGTAGATGCCCTGCTCGTCGCTGACCTGTTCGGTGAATCCCAGATAGTCAATTTCGCCATCTTCTGTCACGCAATAATGGAGGCAAAGATTCCTTCGAATATCCAGATATTCCTCAATCACCACTTCTCGGCAGTTTTTGAAATATTCAGAGGCCTTTTGGATATCGTTTCC
>LNQE01000043.1_pt1 | contig 17706 bp, 16 predicted proteins | sample 603111 | NCBI WGS metagenome assembly LNQE01 (sample SAMN04260313, study PRJNA301899) | hydrocarbon metagenome | isolation source: hydrocarbon-contaminated ditch | place: Germany: Bremen | collected 1998
GCCCGCCTGTGGATCGCCGCACCGGTTCGCCGTGGGGCCGCAGGCGGCGGCCATGCCGGGCGTGGGTCAATTGTGCCGGGGTTCACGTACGGTCGCGGGACGTACCGTCTCTTCCTTTCTCCGACTTCTGTATTTCCGGGCTGAAATGTAGTGGGGAGCTCCCAAAGGATGCCGTGTTTTCGGCGTTTCGCCAAACGGCCGGCGCCGGGATGCAGGAACAACCTTCGGGGAGGGTGAAGGGGTATTCTCCCTCGGAGTCTCTCCGGGGGGCTGTCCTTATCGGTGATCCTGGTGTATATGCAACGGAATATGGATGGCGCACAGGACGTCTTTCGCATTGAAAAGGCGTACACAGGAAAAAGGATATGAACGGATTCAGGGTGTTGCCTGTTGTGGCGTTTGTCATGCTGTGTCTGGCGCAGCCCGTTTTCGCCGCTGGGGAACCGAACTATCAGCCCGTGCAGAAAAACGGCGACGGGAAGTGGCGCATCGGGTTCTACCAGGGCGGCGAATACAATGACTATGTCCCGGTCACCAAGGCCCTGGCGGAACGCCTGGTGGAACTCGGCTGGATCGGGCCGCCGGTCAGGGAGTGCCTGGCCACGGCCCGGGACTCGGCGTCGGTCTGGGACTGCCTGGTCCGGGCACGGAGCGACTATCTGGAGTTCGTTCCGGACGCCTTCTGGACGGCGGAGTGGAAAAACGACCTGCGTCAGGCCCGGCGCGCCGATTTCCTCAACCGGGCCAAGACCCGGCGCGACCTGGATCTGGTCCTGGCCCTGGGAACCTGGGCCGGCCAGGATCTGGCCACCGACGAGCATGATATCCCCGTTGTGGTCTGCTCGACGTCCAACGCCCTGTTTTCAGGAATTGTCGCCAGCGCCGAGGATTCCGGCCACGACCACGTGCATGCCCGGGTCGATCCCGCCCGGTACGCCCGGCAGGTCCGGCTTTTCCACTCGGTCGTGGGGTTCAAAAAGCTGGGCGTTGTGTATGAGAACTCCCGGGAAGGCATCAGCTATGCAGGCATGGACCAGATCGAACCCCTGGCCCGGGAGCTGGGCTTCGAACTGGTGGCCTGCGAGGCCCCGTTTTCCGGCGTGACCCAGGAGGAGGCCGAACGGGCCGTGCTGGCCTGCCATGAGGAACTGGCCGGCACGGTGGACGCCGTCTACCTGACCATTCATCGCGGCCTGAACATGAAAAGCATCGCCGGGCTCCTTGAGCCGCTCTTCGCCCATGACATCCCCACCTTCGCCATGGGCACCCTCTACGAGGTCAACGCCGGGGCCATGATGAGCATGGCCCAGCCGGATTTCCGCTATGCCGGGGACTTCTATGCCGAGACCATGGCCCGTATCTTCAATGGCGAGAAGCCGAGGGACATCAGCCAGCTTTTGCTCGACCCCCAGGACGTGCGGATCAACACCGCGGTTGCCAAGCGCATCGGATTCCACCTTCCCGTGGATATCATCAGCGACGCCCAGGAAATCCTGCAGGTCATCGAGGACGTCCGCGAGAAGGCGGAAGCTGCGGGAAAATAGACGGCCAGACGCAGATCGGACGCCATGTTCCAGAAATTTTCAGTCAAAATCATTTTCGTGGTCATCGCCGCCATCGCCGTCATGGCGGCGGGGATCGCCGCCGTGTCCTGGAAGCGCATCGCCGAATCGAGCTATGCGTCGCAAAAAAATGCGGCCGTCAACATCCTGCGCCTGGTCACCCAGAACATCCAGAACCAATACAACCAGCTCGTGGATTTCGAGGCGGAGTTCATCGTCAGGCGCCGAGAACTGTTGCAACAGGAAAACGCCACGGTCCTGGCCCACCTCGACGCCCTCTTGGAGATGTCGCGGGAGGGGCGGATTTCCGAAGAGGGGGCCAAGCGCCGGGCCCTGGAGTGGATTGACGCCCACAGGACGCCGCAACGGGATGTCATCGTCTTTAACGCGAACATGGTCAGCCTGACCCAGGCCGACAGGGCCATGATCGGCCATCCCCTGACGGGGTTCACAAACATGCGCGGCGCCGACGCTTTTGCCGACATGGTCGCGCGCCTGGGCAACGTCAGTGAGAACTATGCGGTCATTTTCTGGCCCACGGCCCCCGGGGAGCCCACGCGCAAGCAGCTCGCCATGTATTCCGCCTTTCCGGCCTGGGGCTGGGTCGTCGTCCGGACCGAACCCATCGACAACCTGGAAGACATCGTGGCCTCCAAGCGCGAGGCCATTCTCAGGGACGTGAGCCGGACCCTGGTGGACATCGATCTTCCGGGGTCGGGCTATCTTTTCCTGGTGCGCGGCGACGGGGAGATGCTCATGCATCCCGTCCTTCCCCGGGGGCCCTGGAACAGCGCCCTGGCCCAAAAGCTCATGCCCCCCCTGAAGGCGGCCGCCCGGACGCCCGGCGTCCCGTTCAGCTATCCATGGGCCCCCCTGGAAGGCCAGGAGGAGGTGCGCCAGAAGATAGCCTTTGTCGAATATTTCAAGCCGTTCGACTGGTACGTCTGTTACAGCCTCATGGGTGATGAGCTGGAATCCGCAGCCACCGGCCTGACCCGGGAGCTTCTGGAAATCATCATGGTGGCGGCCATCCTGGGCATCGCCACCCTGCTCTACTTCCTGCGACGTTTCACCCGGCCCGTGGTCAAGCTCCTGGAACTGGTCGTGGGCCTGCCCGAGCGGGAATTCGTGCTCGATCAACGCGGCCGCGAGGCCCTGGTCATGCTGTCCGAGGGACGATCCGACGAGGTCGGCCGCCTGATCGACGCCTTCCGGGGGCTTCTGGCCAGGCTGGAAAGCCATCTGGAGGAGCTGGCCCGGCTCGGCCGGGAGCGGACCATGCACATCCGGGCCCTGGAAAACGCCACGCTTACCCTGGAGGCCCGGGTATCCGAACGCACGGCCAACCTCCTGCGCACCAACGAACTGCTCACCCTGGAGATGCGCCAGCGCGAGGAGGCCACCAAATCCCTGCGGACCAGCGAGGAGAAGTACCGGGCCCTGGCCGAGAGCATGCCCGGCATCGTCTATCTCGTGAAAAACGACGACCGGTACACCCTGTTGTATCTCAATGCGTTCGCCCAGCGCCTGACAGGCTATTCCAGAGAGGATTTTCTTGAGGGCTGGGTCCGTTTTCCCGATCTCCTGCATCCGGGCGACGTGGAGAACACCCGTGCCCTGTCCGCGCTGGCTGTGGCCTCGGGGTCGCCCTACCGCCTGGAATACCGCATCCGCCGCAAGGACGGGCAGTGGCGCTGGATGGAGGACCACGGCAAAGGGGTAGCGGGCGCGGACGGAAAGGCCGCCTACCTCGAAGGGATGATCACCGACGTGACGGAGCGCGTCGAGGCCCGTCAGATGCTGCAGGCGGCCAAGGAGCAGGCGGAGGAGGCCAGCCGGGCCAAATCGGACTTTTTGGCCAACATGAGCCACGAGATTCGAACGCCCCTCAATACCGTCCTGGGCATGACCGAACTCCTCGGCGAGATGGATCTGGCCCCCCTCCAGAGGCGGTACGTTTCCAATCTGGCCGCCTCGGGCGCCCAGCTTTTGGAACTCATCAGCGACATCCTCGATTTTTCCAAGATCGAATCGGGGAGGATCGAGATCGATGCGGAACCCTTCGCCCTCGACGAGATGTTGCGGGCCGTGAGCGCCGTCGTCCGGCCGGAGGCGGAGAAAAAAGGCCTGGACTTCGAGGTCCGCCTGGCCAAAGGGATGTGCCTGTGGCGGCGGGGGGACGTGTCCAGGATCCGGCAGATACTCGTGAACCTGGCCTCCAATGCGGTCAAGTTCACCCATGCCGGGTCCGTGCGCATCGACGTGTCACCCGATACGCCCGATATGCCCGATACACCCGATGCGGCCAGCCTGATGTTTCGCGTGGAAGACACGGGGGAGGGCATCCCCAAGGACAGGCAACAGGCCGTTTTCGAAAAATTTACCCAGGCCGATCCCTCCATCCACACCCGCCACGGTGGTTCGGGGCTGGGACTGGCCATTTCGCAGAAGCTGGCCCAGGCCATGGGCGGGGCGATCCGGCTCGAGAGCGAACCCGGCAGGGGGACGACGTTTTTTGTCGCCCTGCCCCTGCCCTGTTGCCAGCCGCCCGCGGTGCCGTCCCTCCCGGCCGCCGTTGCGGCCCGGCCGTCCTTGCAGGCGCCGTTGCGGGTTCTTGCGGCCGAGGATGTGGCCGCCAACCGGGAGGTGCTGCGGCTGTATCTCCAGGACGCGCCCGTGGCCCTGTCCCTTGCCGCCACGGGTGAAGAGGCCGTGCAGCAGTACCGGGCCCAGCCCTTCGACGTGGTGCTCATGGATATCGAGATGCCCGGCATGGACGGCCTGGAGGCCACGCGCGCCATCCGGGCCCTGGAGCGCGAGACCGGCCGCCCGCCGTCGCGCATCCATGCCCTAACGGCCCACGCCCTGGCCGAGTTCCGGGCCAAGTGCCTGGCCGCCGGATGCGACGGATTCCTGGTCAAGCCCCTGGCCAAGCGCGACCTCCTTGCCGTGCTCGGGCTTGAACCCGGTGCGGCGGGGCAGGACGTGCCGGGAGAAGCCATGCCGCCTCCCCTGGCCGGGGAGGGACAGGGGCTGGTCGAGCGCATCCCGGAGATGCTCGGGCCCCTTTTGCCCGTGTTCTTCCAGTCCGTGGACAGACAGCTCGGGGAGGCCCGGGTCAGTCTTGACGCCGGGGACTGGTCCGGCCTGGGCCGCATCGGCCATGCGATCAAGGGGACGGCCGCCACCTACGGCATGTCCGGCCTGTCGGCCCTGGCCCTGGAACTGGAACGGGCGGCACGGGAAAAGGACATGGCGGGTACGCGTACCTCCCTGGAAAGGCTGAGCGCCGCCAGGGAAACGGTGAAGGTCGAATACCGGCCGGCATGATCCCGGGCGGTTTCGGGGATTGCCGCAACATCACTGTCAGGAGGAGGCCATGAAGTTCCTGATTGTCGACGACGACCTGGCCATGTGCCAAATCCTGACGTTTTATCTGGCCCGCCATGCCCGGTGCTTTTCGGCCACCAGCACCGCCGAGGCCTTGCAGCTGTTCACCCGGCACCTCAGGCGGGAACCGTTCCATACGGTATTCATGGACATCGAAATGCCGGGATTCAAGGGGCACGACATCGTGGAGCTGTTCCGTGAGGCCGAAGACACGTTCCACATCCCGGAAAAGGAGAGATTCAACCTGGTCATGGTCTCGGCCCATGGCGACCTGGAGAACATCACCATCTCCCTGTATAAAAACAAGGCCAAATGTTTCATCAAGAAGCCGTTCACCGAGGATGAGCTTCTGCGCGAACTGCGGACGGCGAGGATTCTCCCCCCGTCGTCCGGCCTGCCGTAGACGCCGGACGCGCCCGGCCCGCCGTAAGCGCGTCACGGAGACGGCGCACGCCAGCGACTCCGGTGGGGGATGGCGGCCAGCACGGCTATTTCCGGTAGAATTCCGGTATGAAAAGGGCCACCACGGTGTAGATTTCCAGCCTGCCCAGCAGCATGCACATGATCAGGCACCACTTGGCCGCATCCGGGAGCTGGGAGTAGTTGTCCATGGGGCCCACCGAGCCGAACCCCGGGCCGACATTGCCGATGCAGGCCAAGACCGCCGTGAACGCGGTGACCATGTCCAGGCCGCACGCCGCCAGAACCAGCGTGGACAAGCTGGTCAGCCCCAGCCACAGGACCACGAAGCCCCACATGGCCGCGATGGTTTCCGGGGCCACCACCCGCCCGCCGAGCTTGACCCCGATGACCGCCCGGGGATGGATCAACCGGAAGACCTCCCGGTAGGAATGCCGTCCGAGCACCAAAACCCGCATGCATTTCATGCCCCCGGCGGTGGAACCGGCGCAGCCGCCGATGAACATGGCCAACACCAGGATGCACTGGGACAGGGGGGGCCATATTTCGAAGTTGGCCGTGGCGAACCCCGTGGTGGAGAGGATGGAGGCCACTTGGAAGGCCCCGTAGCGCGCGGCCTCGCCGGGATCGCCGTGGTACTGTCCCAGGACGTTGAGCGTGACCAGGATGGCGAAGACCGCGTAGAGCATTGCGAACATCCGGAACTCCGGATCCTTGAACATGACCCGGGGGCGGCCCAGGAGCACGTAATAGTGCAGGGCGAAGTTGAGGCTGGCCAGGAGCATGAAGACGGTGATGACCCAGTCGATGTAGGCCGAGCCGAAGGCCGCCACCGAGGCGTTTTTTGTGGAAAATCCGCCCGTGGCCATGGTCCCGAAGGTATGGCACAGGGCGTCGAAGAGGCTCATGCCGCCACAAAGCAGAAGCACCGTCTGGAGCAGGGAGAAAAGCAGGTACACCCCCCACAGGGTGGCCGCCGTGTCCTTGATGCGCGGCCGCAGCTTGTCGGGGGTCGGTCCCGGCACCTCGGCCTTGTAGAGCTGCATGCCGCTGACCCCCAGGAAGGGGAGGATGGCCAGGGTCAGCACGATGATGCCCATGCCGCCGAGGAAATGGGTCATGCTGCGCCAGAACAGCAACCCATGCCCCACGCTCTCGATGTCGGCCAGCACCGAGGCCCCGGTGGTGGTGAACCCGGACATGGATTCGAACAGGCAGTCGGTGAGGGAGGGCAGCATCCCGGCCAGATAGAAGGGCAGGGCTCCGGCAAAGCCCGCCGCGACCCAGCCGAGGGTGGTCACGGCCAAGCCCTCGCGATGGTTCATGCCCAGGGCCGGGGCCGGATTGGTGCAGGTCAGGTAGAGGACCAGCCCGACGCCAAGGGAGGCCAGCATGGAGATAGTTAGGGCACTCAGTCCTCCGTCGCCGTAGTACAAGGCGAAGGCGATGGGGAAGATCATGCACAGGCCCACGCAGGCCACCAGGGCTCCGATGATCTTGAAGACGAAGGACCAGCGCATCTAGTCCCGCTCCACCTTGACGGCCAAAACCTTTTCCACCCGGGGGACGTCCTTGGAGGCGGCCAGGATCAGGATGCGGTCCATGGGCAGGATGACCGTCTCGCCGCCGGGGATGATGACCCGACCGTCCCGGATGACGGTCAGAATGAGGGCGAACTTGCGTACGGAGAGGGTTTTCAGCGGCCGCCCCACGAGTTCGGAATCCTTCAGGGCCACGGCCTCCAGGATCTCGACCTCCTCGTCCTTGATGGACACGGCGGAGATGATCTTGCCGCGGCGCACCTGGCGCAGGATGGAGTTGATGGCCGACAGGCGGGGGCTGACGGTCTGGTCGATGCCGATGGCCTTGACCAGGGGCATGTAGGCGAATTTGTTGATCCGGGTCAGGGTTTTGCGCGCCCCCAGGCGTTTGGCCAAAAGACAGGAGATGATGTTGGTCTCCTCGTCGCCGGTCAGGGCGATGACCACGTCCATGGCCTGGATGTTTTCCTCCTCCAAAAGCTCGTGGTTGGTGCCGTCCCCGGCCAGCACCACGGTGCGGTCCAGGATCGTGGCCAGTTCCCGGCAGCGGTCCTGATCGCGTTCCACCAGCTTGACGTTTTTTCCCCGGGCCTCCAGGGTCATGGCCAGGTGCAGCCCGATCTTGCCGCCGCCGACGATCAGGACGTTGCGGATGGGGGGATGGTGGAAGCCGAAGCAGGCCAGGATGGCGTCCAGGTCGGCCTTTTCGCAGGCGAAATAGACGTGGTCGCCGCTTTCGAAGCGATCCGTCCCGGTGGGGATGATGAGCTTTTCGTCCCGGACCAGGGCGGCCACCATGACCCGCAAATCCCCGGTCACCTCGGGAAGCTGGGTCAGGGCGCGCCCGGCCAGGGGGGACTCGCCGGGCAGGCGCACCCCGGCCATCCAGATCAGCCCGTCGGCGAACTCGTTGATCTCCACGGCCGCCGGGGCGGCCAGAAGCCGCAGGATGGATTCCACCACCTCCACGTCGGGATTGATGACCAGGTTCACCCCCAGGAGTTCCTTGGCCAGGGTGTAGGCGTGATCGGCGTATTCCTCGCTTTTGAGGCGCACGATCTTGCGCGCCCCGGGGGCCAGGGCATTGGCGAAGAAGCAGGCGATGAGGTTGGTGTCGTCGGAGTTGGTCACGGCCAGGAGCATGTGGGCCTTGGCGATGCCCGCCTCGACGAGCATCTTGGGGCTCGAGCCCGAACCGTGCACGGTCAGGACGTCGAGTTGTTCGGCCACATGCTTGAGGGCCTCGGCATTGGTGTCCACGACGACCACCTCCTTGCCCTCGGAGGCGAAGCGCTTGGCGATGTGGAAGCCCACCTCGCCGGCGCCCACGATGACGATGCGCATGGTGTTTCCCTTGCGTCGGGTGCGGGGTTTTCCGGACGGGCGTTTCCCGCCGCGCGGCGGGAAGGCGCTTCCGGGATTCCGACCGGACCCGGCCCCCGGACACGTCGGACGTCCGGGGGCCGGGGAACCGCCTCATGCGCGACGTCAGCCGAAGGAACGGGCGAACAGGTCGGCGATGGCCTGGCGGCCGCTGTCCTCCAGGAACCGGGTGCCGGTGCCCGTGAAATGTCTCTGGGTGATGACCGGGGCCTCCACCGGCTGGATGTGGACGCCTTTGAACGCGAACCACCCGGCCTTTTCCTGGCAAAAGACGTAGAGCGGCTTGTTGCAGATCTTGGCGAACTCCGCTCCCCAGCCCGTGCCGCCCTTGACCGTGCCGTCCTCGTGGATGACGCCCACCACGAAGATCTCCAGGCCCGAATCCACCTGATGCATGATGGTCCGAAGCACCATGCGGATCTGGGGGCCGTTGCTGAAGTTGCGGTTGAGCAGCTTGGAGACGTAGCTTAAGCTCACGTCCTTGCGGGCCAGTTCCTCGGCGGTCAGGACGCGCAGGCCCCGGGTGCGGTCGATCTTGTGCCCCTCGAAGGTGTAGGTGACCTCCTGGATGCCGTATTTTTCGGCCTGGCGGCCAAATTCCGCCTCCGCGCCCTGGGCGCCGCCGCTAAAGAGGGTATAGTCTGTCGCGTTGGTCATGATGACTCCTTGGGTGGTGTTCGGGGGGGGCGGCGTCAGCCGGCCGCCCTTGCCGGGGGCGATTGTGCCTGTTCCCGGCGTTTGTTGCAATGCGCCGGGTGCGACTTCCTGCTGGGTCTTGGGCCGGGTCTTGGGCCGTGACGGGCCGGGAGCGTCCGGAATCCGCCCGGCGGGAAAGACCGGCGGGCCGCCGGGCAAGCAGGCGCGTCCACGGTTGCGAGGGGTCGTTGTCTGGGAGTATGCCAGCCCGGTGCCGTCAGGCGGCGCACGGCGGGCCGGGGCCCGGACGCTTGGCCGCAATCCGTTCCCGCTTCCCGCCGAACACAAGGAGACGCTCATGATCGCCAGGGTTTGGACCTGCCGCACGCCGCGGCACACGGCCGACGCCTTCGCGGACCACCTGCGGGCCACGGGCGTGGCCGAGGTGGAGAAAACCCCGGGCAACGCCGGAGCCACGGTCCTGCGCCGGGATTGCGCCGGGGTGACCCACTTCGTCATGATCTCGTATTGGGAGTCGTATGAGGCCATCCGGGCCTTCGCCGGGGACGACGTCGGCCGGGCCTGGCTGCACGGCGACGACGCGGCCTTCGAGCTGGACCCGGACCTGTTCGTCACCCACCATGAGGTGCTGTGCGCGGTTTGAGGCCGGTTTCAGCCGGAAAACCCGGCAAAACCGGCTCAGACGCAGGAAGGGGAGGTGCCCTGAAGGGACGCTGTCCGGCTAGATCTTCTGCTCCACGGCCGCAAAGCAGGGGATGCACAGGGTCTTGCCGGCAAAGCGGCGGGTGCGCGACTCCATGGTCGATTCACCGCAGTGTTCGCACACCAGGCTGTCCAGGATGGACGCCCCCCGGGGCATGGGCGGCGCGTCGCCGATGCTGAAGACCTCGCCCAGGTCCAGGGACAGCAGGTGCTGGCGGTACGTTTCCCGCATCTCGGCGGACAGCCGTTTTTCCTCATCGCTGGCCTGTCCGGAAAATACCTTTTTCATGAGGCTGCGGGCCAGGTTCCCGGCCTCGCCGTGGGACTCGGGCCTGAGCACGGCCCGGAAGCCCGTGCCGTCCGCCTTGCGGTAGAAGGAAAAGGCCATCTTGCCCAGGTCGCGGTGGATGAGGTTGCCCTTGCCGTAGGTGCATCCCGTGAGCGCCTGGATGGCGTCCACGCCGCACATGTCCGTCTCCACCACGGCCAGGATGGGGGTGCGGTCGTTGTGCCCGAATTCGCGCAGGCACAGTTCCGCCGCCCGCAGCCCGATGGTCAGGCCCGGGCATTCATGGCCGTGGAAGGCCACGGCGGCGTTCAGTTGTTCCGTGGAAAGCGTGCAGCCCATGAACCGTTCCCCCGCGACGCATTGCGTCAGTTTTCCGGGATGACCACCGGGCACCCCCTGATCCACTCGATACACACGGGCACGCCGTAGGCCTCGCCGATGACCTCGGGCGACAGGCCTTCCCGGTCGCACACGGACAATACCCGGCCTTTTTTCAGAAACAGGAACCGGTCCGCGAAGCGCAGCGCCGCCGACAGGTCATGCATGGTCATGACCACGCCGACCCCGTGGCCCTGGGCCACCTCGCGCACCAGATTCAAAATCTCCATCTGGTTTTTGAGATCCAGGCTGCTGGTGGGCTCGTCCAGAAGCAGCACCGAGGGCTCCTGCACCAGGGCCCGGGCGATGCACACCTTCTGGAGCTCGCCGCCGGACATGCGGTCCAGGTTGCGCAGGGCCAGCTCCTCAAGGCCCAGGCGGCGGATGGCCGCGTCCACCACCTGCAGATCCTCCTGGCGCACGGCGAAGCGCAGATGTGGCACGCGTCCCAGCAGGATGGCGTCAAACGCCGTGAGACGCCCGGCCTCGGAGCGCTGGGGCACATAGCCCATGGTCCGGGCGATCTGGCGGGAACTCATGTCCAGGATGTCCGCGTCTTCCACCAGGACCGCGCCGCCCCGGGCCGGGAGCATGGCGTTTAAGGTGCGCAGAAGCGTGGTCTTGCCCACGCCGTTTCGGCCCAAGACGGCCAGGATCTCCCCTGGGGCCAGATCGAAGGCCACCTGGGAGAGCACCAGACGGTCCCGGTAGCCGACGTCCAAATCCCTGGCGCACAGTTTCATTTCTTCCGCCTCCCGAGAAGCAGGGCGATGAAGGTGGGCGCCCCCAGAAAGGCCGTGAGAACCGACACCGGCAGAACGCTCGGGGCGATGACCAGCCTGGCCGCCGTGTCCGAGGCCAAAAGCAGGGCCGCGCCCAAAACGCAGGACAGGGGCAGGAGGAACCGGTGGTCGTCGCCCACGAACCACCGGGCCAGATGCGGGCACACCAGCCCCACGAAGCCGATGACCCCCAGAAAGGCCACCACCGTGGCCGTCAAAAGCGAGGCCAGGAGCATGCCCACCAGGCGCAGCCGCTCCACCCGCACCCCAAGGCCCCGGGCCGTCTCGTCCCCGGCATCGATGGCGTTTAAATTCAGCCGGTTCAGGTAGAAAAAGCCGATCACCGGCAAGGACACCACGGCCATAAACGTCAAGGTGTTCCACTTGGCCCGGGCCACGTCCCCGAAGGTCCAAAAGACCATGGCCGCCAACTGCCGGTCGTCGGCGAAATACTGCAAAAACATGGTGCCGGCCGTGAAAAGCGCGCCCATGGCCACGCCGGTCAGGACCATGACCTCGGGGCTGGCCCCGCGCAGGCGCGACACCGCCACCACGATGAGCGCCGCCACCAGGCAGAAGGCGAAGGCCATGGCCGTGGTCAGGTAGGGGTTTAAGATGGTGACCGCCCCCTCCTGGCTGCTGGTCATGAGCCCGCTGCCCAGGATGATGACCGAAAAGGCCGCCCCGAAGGCCGCCGCATGGGAGATGCCCAGGGTGAACGGCGACCCCAGGGGGTTGCGCAGGATGGACTGCATGGCCGCCCCGGCCGCCGCCAGGGCCATGCCTGAAATCGCTGCGGCCAGGGACTGGGGCAGGCGGATGGACATGACGATGATCTGGTCCCGTGGGCTGACCGCCTGGCCCAGAAAGGCCGCCAGCACGTCCAGGGGCGGCACGTTGACCGGCCCAAGCGACACCGAAGCCACGAAAAGCGCCGCCAGGAGGACGCAGGCCAGGCACACCATGAGCCGCTTGCGGCCCACATGGGCCAGGTAGGCCTCGGGAATCCGGCCCTCTCCGAAATGCATGGTTCCCCCGTTATTTCAGGGGCAGGGGTTTGAAGGCCATGTTCCCGAAGGCCCCGGTCATCTGGGCGAAGACCGGCTTGCCCACCAGGAAGGCATAGATCTCGTCGGCCTTGGCCGCCGGGTCCACGTCGGCGAAGGCGGCCGGATTGACGGTCTTGCCGATGAAATAGGCGTCGGCCAGGATGGAGCCGAAATTGATGGAATACCAGTTGTAGGGCAAAAGTCCGTACACCTTTCCCGAGGCCTTGGCGGACAGGCCGTCGTAGACCGGATCGGTCTTGATCTCGTACAGGCCCCCGGCGCTCTCGCCCATCTGGGCCGTGGCCAGGTCGATGAACAGGAACTCCGGGTTCCAGACCACGAGCTTTTCCTTGGCCACCACGGCGTGGTCCAGGTTCTCCCCGGCCTCGCGGGCCACGTTGGCGCACCCGGCCAGTTCGAAGGGCTGGTACGCGGGTTCCGTGGACAAAAGCCCGTGGGGCCCCTTCTTGGCGATGCCGCCCACGAAGCAGGTCTTGCGCCCGGCCTCGGGGATGTCCTTCACCCTGCCCATGAGGTCGGCCTCGGTTTTGTCGAAAAAGGCGATGACCTCCTCGGCCCGCTCCTTTTTGCCCGTGATGTCGCCCATCATGCGCAGGGTGGCGTAGAGGGCGGCCTTGTTCTTGCCCAGGTCGCCGTAGTCCATGACCACCACCGGCAGGCCGGTCTTGTCCTGGAGGGCCTGGGGATCGTGGCCCATGGTGCCGTAGGTCTTGAGGATCACCTGGGGCGCGGGGGAAAGGGCCGCGATGAGTTCCGGGTTGTCGTGGCCGCGAAACTCCCCGAAAAGCGGCATGGTCTTGAACTGGGGGTTGGCCAGGGCATAGGGCCTGGCGTCGAAGCCCGACCGCCTGGTCTCAATGTCGTCCACGGCCACGGCTAGATCCTGGGCCTGGAGGTAGGTCAGAAGCCGCAGGCAGCCCGAACCGGAGCAGATGAGCCGCTCGACCTTGGCTGGCACCTGCACGGTGCGGCCCAGGGCGTCGGTGACGGGACGCGTGTCGGCGGCGTTCGCCTGGATGGAAACGAGGCCGAGCAGGCAGGCCAGGACCAGGGCCACGGCAGGAGGGGAACATTTCATGGGGCATACCTCGGGAATGTGTCGATGATCGTGATATACAATGTGACGTTGAGTAACACGAGCAATGTATGACATGGGTGTTTTTTTGTCAAAGCACCAGACTGATAAAAAAGGTTGGTTCGATACGGATGACGGAGAGTGGCATGTGATGCGGAAAGGCGCCACGTTTTGCAGGAAGGGGCCTGGGGTGTGCGGCGTTGGGCCGGAGGACGGCGTACCGGCTGGAGTCCCCGGGGAGCGGCCCCGGGCGGCGTGGGAAAGACTCGTCAGGCCGCCGGGGAGGGGCAGCGGGTCTCGTTTTTCTCGCAGCGAATGAGTCCGACTTTGGTCATGGGGTATCTTCTTTGACTTCCATGACCATTCCGGCGGCCAGGGGGAGGACCGGGCCGGGGAACTGTTGGCGCAAAAGGGCCGTGGCTGCCTTGCCCGTGCAGTGGCCGGGGCACAGGGCCCGCACCCCGTGGCCCGACAGGGCGTCCGAAGCCTCGAGGATCGTCCGGCGGCCCTCGCCGGACAGGTGCAGGCCGCCCAGGACCAGATCGATCACGCCATCGCCGAAGTGGTCGCGTACGGCGTCCAGGGTGTTGGCGATGCCGCTGTGGCAGCATCCGAGGATGACGGTGAGCCTCTCTCCCTGCCGGTGGACCAGGCAGGCGTCGTCCGGGATGATGTCCGGCCACTCGCCGCCGGGATCGAGAAACATGCCGCCTGTGGCCTGTCTGTTGCCCTGCCTCCGGGGGATGGCCGGAAGGATGTACAGGCCGGAGTCGATCCGGGCCGGGGCGTGGACCACGCGCAGACGGCCTTTCAGGAGATGCGGCGGGCAGCGGCAGCCGATGTCGCAGGCGAATGCCGAGGCGGCCCGGCGGTAATGCGGGATGGCGAAGGCGGGATGGGCCACGACCTCGCCGCTAAAGCCGGGCAGCCGCAGCAGATTCTCCAGGCCCCCGGCATGGTCGTAGTGCCCGTGGCTTAAGGCCACGCCCCGGGCCCGGGCCGGATCGATCCCCAGACGGCGGGCGTTCTCCAGGAAAAGTCCGCCCTGGCCGGTGTCCCACAGCCACAGGCCGCCGCCGGGAGGCATGATGCAAAGGCTCAGGCCGTGTTCGGGCCGGAAACCGGGCCGGGCCGTGTTGTCCGCCAGGACGGCGAGACAAAGGCCCGCAGGGTGCTCGGGCGGTCGGTCGTGCAGGATGATCGGGGGCGCGGTCATGGCGGGACGGGCTACCGGAAGATGTCCGACGGGGCGAAGGGGTGGGTGCCCAGGACCACGGGAACGCCGCTTTTGACCTGGATTTTGGTCATGATGTCGTCCGCATGGGGACAGTGGTCGCCGATACAGGGGGCAATGTGCACCACCGTGGGTTTTTCTCCCATGGGGGCGTTCCACAGCTTGACCTGGGCCAGGCGGGTGACGATCACCGCCCCCGGACAGCCGCCGCAGCTTAGAAGGCCGATGACCTCGGCCTCCTGGTACTTCGCAAACAGCCCCAGCCGCCGGTTGAAGGCCACCAGGCAGCGCGAACACCCGATGCACACGTCGCCCATGGCCTTCTGGCAGCCGACGATCAGAATCTTGTCCATGCCATCCTCCTGATTGTTTCAGGGCCGGGATCCTGCGGCGATCCTTCGCCCCCGTCCGGGAGCGCCGCCATGCCCCGCCGGGCGGCATACGCGCCAAGCGCCTCCAGCCTGGGGCCGGTGGGGGGCAACGTCCATCACGCGGCTGCATGATTTGTTCCCGTTCAATAAAAGTCGTAGTTTCAGCGTATTGGATTTGTTTCTAATGCTCCGGCCAGGGCTCTGGAGGCGAATTTTTCGCCGGATGTTGCGGCCAGCGGGCGTGTTTTTCTCCCGTTACCGGGCATGGAAACCGTTTCACCCCTTTGACCAAGGCCCCGCTGACCAGGGAAATCCCGCCACTTGCCGAGCCGCTCCCGGTCATGGACGGCAATTGCCCCCGTTCAATGCCGCAGCATGCCGTAAACGGCGTCAAAACGCCCATAAACGGGCGACCGGCGTCAGGCCCGCCATACCTCCACGGGGTTTCCGTTGCCGGGGCCGTTACCGCCGCTTGCCGAAAAAAAGATGCCCCCGTGGGCGGGCCGCAGCATGGTGGCCTCCTGGAAGAGGCATGGCCCGTTTCGACCCGTGCCCTTCCGGCGAACGATCCGAAACACGCCAAGGAGGCATCCCATGGACACCAACGGACAGATGCAGCACGGCGCCCAACCGGGCGGCGCGGCCAAGGCCGACAACGACGCCAAGATGCGTCGCTACTGGCAACGCAACCTCAGATATATGGTGGTGCTCCTGGGTATTTGGTTCGTAGCCGGGTACGTCCTGAGCATTTTTTTCGTCAACCAGCTCAACGCCATCCACCTCGGCGGCTTCCCCCTGGGCTTCTGGTTCGCCCAGCAGGGTTCCATGTACGTCTTCGTGGTGCTGATCCTGGCGTACTTCCTGCTCATGGACAGGCTGGACAAGGAATTCGACGTCCACGAATAACCCGCGCCGCCCAAAGGAGACGCATATGTCGATCATGACCTGGACCTACATCATCGTGGGGTTGTCCTTCGCCCTGTACATAAGCATCGCCTGGATGAGCCGGGTGAAGGACACCAAGGGCTTCTACGTGGCCGGCGGCAACGTGCCGCCCCTGGCCAACGGCATGGCTACGGGCGCGGACTGGATGAGCGCGGCGTCGTTTATTTCCATGTCCGGCCTGATCTCGTTTCTGGGCTACGCCGGGTGCATGTACCTCATGGGCTGGACCGGCGGGTACGTGCTTCTGGCCCTGCTTCTTGCCCCGTACCTGCGCAAGTTCGGCAAGTTCACGGTGCCGGATTTCGTGGGCGACCGTTACTATTCCAAAACCGCCCGCACGGTGGCGCTGATTTGCGCCATCTTCGTCTCCCTGACTTACGTGGCCGGGCAGATGCGGGGCGTTGGCATCGTGTTCTCGCGCTTTTTGGAAGTGGACGTGAACACCGGCGTGTACATCGGCATGGCCATCGTGTTCTTCTACGCGGCGCTTGGCGGCATGAAGGGCATCACCTGGACCCAGGTGGCCCAGTACGGCGTGCTCATCTTCGCCTTCCTGGTCCCGGCTATCGCCATCTCCTTAAAAATCACCGGCAACCCCATCCCGCAGCTCGGCCTGGGCGGCACCATCGTCGAGGGCAAGTACGCCGGGCAGTTCCTGCTCACCGCGCTGGACAACATCGGCACGGACCTGGGGTTCGCGGCCTACACCACGGGATTCACCGGTCCCGGGGCCAAATCCATGCTCGACGTTTTGGCCATCACCATGTGCCTGATGGTGGGCACGGCGGGCCTGCCCCACGTGATCGTGCGCTTCTACACCGTGCCAAGCGTCCGCGCCGCCCGCATCTCGGCCTTCTACGCCCTGCTTTTCATCTCCATCCTCTATACCACCGCCCCGGCCGTGGCCGCCTTCGCCCGCTACAACATGATCGATTCCTTGAACGGCGTGGCCTACAAGGAAGCCCCCTCCTGGTTCACCAACTGGCAGAAGACCGGCCTCATCGCCTGGATCGACAAGAACGGCGACGGCATCATCAACTACAGCTACGGCCCGGCCTTCACCGGCAAGCTGGCCTTCTCCGGCCAGGCCGGCCAGTACGGCCAGCCGCTGATCAAAAACGAGCCCACGACCAACAAAAACGAACTCTACGTGGACAACGACATCATGGTGCTGGCCAACCCCGAAATCGCCAAGCTGCCGGCCTGGGTCGTGGCCCTGGTGGCGGCGGGCGGCCTGGCCGCGGCCCTGTCCACGGCCTCGGGACTGCTTCTGGTCATCTCCTCGAGCATCTCCCACGACCTGTATTTCCGCATGATCAACCCCCAGGCCTCGGAGAAGCGGCAGTTGCTTATCGGCCGCATCATGATCGGCGTGGCCGTGTGCGTGGCCGGGTATTTCGGCATCAACCCGCCGGGGTTTGTGGCCCAGGTGGTGGCCCTGGCCTTCGGCTTGGCCTCGTCCTCGTTCTTCCCGATCATCGTGCTGGGCATCTTCTGGAAGCGCACCACCCGGGAAGGGGCCATCGCCGGGATGATCGCGGGCATGGGATTCACCCTGCTCTACATCATCCAGACCAAGTTCATGGGCATGGCCCCCTGGTTTCTGGGCATCAGCCCCGAGGGCATCGGCACCGTGGGCATGATCATCAACTTCATCGCCACCATCGCGGTGACCATGATGACCCCGCCGCCGCCCGCCCACATCCAGGATCTGGTGGAAAACGTGCGCATCCCGAGGGGCGCGGGCCAGGCCGCCGCGGCGCACTAACGGCGCAACCTGAAAGAAAAACCGGGCCATGCGGGGAGGGGGGGCGAGTCCCTCCCTCCCCGGACCCGGTACAAACCCGGCCCGCGGGCACGGGGTGCAAAGGCCCCCTCCGCGCGGCAGGCCGGCACGGCCCCGGCTC
>LNQE01001629.1_pt1 | contig 17630 bp, 12 predicted proteins | sample 603111 | NCBI WGS metagenome assembly LNQE01 (sample SAMN04260313, study PRJNA301899) | hydrocarbon metagenome | isolation source: hydrocarbon-contaminated ditch | place: Germany: Bremen | collected 1998
ATCCTTGGCGGAGGGTACCCGGAACTCTTCCTTTCGGAACTGGAGGGAAATGATGCCATGCGGGAGGCGGTGCGGGAATGCTCCCGCGCAGGGACACCCATCTATGCTGAATGCGGCGGGCTGATGTACCTTACGGAGCAGATACGGACCCGGCCCGGCTGGCAGGGGAGCGACCGGGAGGAGTCCTCAGCGATGTGCGGGGTCTTTTCGGGCGAGACCGTCATGCCTGCCCGGCGGGTGGTGAGCTATGTCGAGGGGGAGAGCCTCGGTGGAAACCCGGTAGGTCCCGGACATTTCCGCGGGCACGAGTTCCACTACTCCGATGTCGTCCTCTCCGGGGATACCCGATTCTCATACCGTCTCTCCCGGGGATATGGGATCCAGGGGCAGCTCGATGGGGCCGTCCGTGAACAGACGCTTGGGAGCTATACCCACCTCCACCCGGTCAGCAGCCGGGGGATGATCACCTCATTTCTCCAGGCCTGCCGATCCCGGTGCTGATCCTGCCCTGCTGTCCGGCCGGCACGGGGTCCAGGTATGATCCTGGAGACTCATTGAATTGACCCTGATTCCTGTTCTGGAATGATTTCCGCGATAGATCATCCCATTCCACTTCTCCTGGATCCCCTGCTGTTTCCGCTGCAGATTATCAGTGAATAACCCGCCTGTCCCTCTTCTCCCAGGATACCGCACCGGGAAGTATCACCCCCTGATACCACGCCTGCCAGGTCCTCTCCCTTCCTTTTTTCCGGGGCTCCGATCCTGGAGAGAACCAGCAGGTAAAAAATACCAGTACTTCCATACCTAGCAGGCATGATAATTTACATGGATGGCAGGTATGTGCCCCGCGAAGAGGCGCGGGTCTCTGTCTTTGATCACGGGTTTCTCTACGGTGACGGGGTCTTTGAGGGGATCAGGGCATACAACGGGCGGGTCTTCCGCCTGCAGGAGCACATCGACCGCCTCTATGATTCCGCACGGACCATCGATCTCCAGGTCCCGGTGAAAAAAGAGGAGATGGCAGCGATCATCCTCGAGACGCTCCGGAAGAACCAGCTCAAGAACGGGTACATACGGCCGATCGTCTCGCGGGGTGTTGGGGACCTCGGCCTCGACCCGCGGAAGTGCCCGAAACCCTCGGTGATAGTTATAGCGGTCGAATGGGGGGCGATGTACGGGGACCTGTACGAGAAGGGCTTGAAGGCGATCACGGTCTCGGTGCGGAGGAACCCCGCCTCAGCCCTCCCGCCGAATGTCAAGAGCCTGAACTACTTAAACAACATCTTCGGCAAGATCGAGGCAAACTACAAGGGAGGAGACGAGGCGATCTTCTTTGATACCAACGGGTACCTCTCCGAGGGGTCCGGGGACAATATCTTTTTTGTGAAGAACGGGGTCATATTCACCCCTCCGACCCTGAACAACCTGCGGGGGATAACCCGTGCTGTCGTCCTCGAGATCGCACAGTCGCTCGGGATCACCCTCATCGAGCAGAACCTGGGCTACTATGACATGTACGCAGCCGACGAGGTCTTCGTGACCGGGACGGCAGCAGAGGTCGCCCCGATCGTCCTGATCGACGGCCGATCCATCGGGAACGGGAAGCCCGGCCCGATCACCCGGCAGCTGATGGCCGCGTTCAAGACCGTCACCGAGACCGAAGGGACCCCCATCTACCCGTGATCACCGGGATCAGCCCGATACACAATTTATTTTTACATTGACGATCAAATAAGAGAGGCACCTGCTGCTATAGTGTAGTCCGGCCAATCATTTCGGCCTTTCACGCCGAAGACTGGGGTTCGAATCCCCATAGCAGCATCTTTTTCTGATGGTTCGATTCCTGTTTTAAAAAGATGAAATCTTGTTTGAGGGACAGAATCGGTACCACGGTGCCGAAGAGTGCCAGCCCGGTATTCGTGCTCGTCACAACTCCCGTGGGATCATCAGAGCGCCTGACGATCGCCAGGGTCGCAACCGTGAGCAATCCATGACGACGGCAGATACAGGGATAGTTTAAGAAGGAAAAAAGCTCATAAGAATCAGCCAAAGGCGTAGCGAGGTGATTGTATGCCAACGAGTAAGAAACAGATGGTGAAGCTGAACCAAGTGAAGAAGGCCAAGGCAGAAGAGCTCTCGAAGCAGGCGGCTGCGGGTAGCCAGGAGGCCAAGAAGAAGCTCAAGAAACTCGAGAAAAAGCTCAAGTGAGCCACCGGGAATTTCGGTGAACCGGATGGTGATAAACAGACGGGCGAATACTTTTTTTATGATTGTTCCGCGGAAAGTTCTCAAGTCCGCAGAAATGTTTTTTACAATCGTGAAGGGCTGGAATCAAGGAAAGCAGCTAAACCAGAAGATAACGCTCGTGATATGGCAGGTGCCATGGGCATTGAACTTTTAACGGAAGAGCCGGGAAAAATATGGCGTAATGTCAATCGGTATCCTGGTGCACAGCTTGCCCTCACCTCCGCTTGCGGGTGCCCATCCAGGAGATGATGAGGCCAAAGGAGACGACGACCGGGAGTAACGAGAAGGCAGCTTTCGTTGGGGATGCAACCGGGAGGGTGGTATGTACTGTCTGCGGAATCGATTGCGGTGCAGGGAGCGTGATCACCTGCCGGTTGACGGTATATTCCGACCCGGTGACCACCTGGCTCCGGGCATTCAACTCCGCCCAGCGCAGCACCATGATGCTGCTCCCGGGCGGCAGGGACGCGACGCTCCCTGTGAGTCGGACCTGCACCCCCACATCCCGTGTATCAGGATAGGAGAGGAGGAACCCGTTCACGAAGACCCTGGATCCCTCCTGGGATATGACTGCAGCCTGCCGGCCGTCCACCATGACCACCACCTGCCATCGGGCATCCCGGAGATCTGTCGAGAGGGTGAGGGTGTGGCTCTCGGAAAATGTGGTTGCTCCCGAGGGGATGATCTCAATGTATGCAGAGACGTCCACAACAGTCCCTTCAGGAAGATCTTCGTTCGGGGGATTCACCTGCACCTCCGCGGGAACCAGGAGTGCAGGGACGGAGACGACCAGGGATGCGGTGAGCAGGAGTGCCAGGAGCAGGATGCGTGCATGACGCGGGAGCATAGGAGAGATGAGAACGACCGGGGGAAAAAAGATATCTCCATCCCGGTCAGGGCAAGAGCAGGCTTCCTTTCCCTCCCCCTCCCCGGTTATTTCATAGCACGTAGTCGCGACTGATGCAATCAGTTACGTATCATCCCGCCAACCCCGCCAGACCCCATCAATACCGGGTATCCCCTCTCACCGGGAGAGAGGGACCGTGTCAGGGTGAACAGATTTTTAATACTCTGCAGGGGGAATAGTTCCGTAACCATGGTCAACCAGAACGCTCCCGGGAGTACCCCCTCTCAGCTCCTCCCGGGTATCCGGGACCTTGGAAATGCGCTCCTCGCTATCGACCGGATACAGGCAGACCATATCATCAAAGCCCACTGCAGGAACAGCGCTCCCCTGACCTGCCTCGGGACCCTGATCGTCCCGGTACCTGATGCGATCGGCAGGAAATCCAGTATATTCTCTGGGGGGATACCCGGGTGAAAGAGGAATGCGATACCGCGGTTGTCGAGGCGAACAATAAATCCGCCACCTATGCACTTGTCGTGGACCTCCTCGGAAAGATCACCGGGCTCAAGGACGAGGAGACGTTTATCGCACAGATGCTCGATCTCTTCATGGTCCTGTTCTCCCCGGAAAGAACAGGGTTCGTCCCCCTGTATGGAGGTTCTCCCGGCCCGGTGATCAGCAAACCGGATGGAGCATACCCGGGCATGGATGCACGAGACCAGTTCCTGGCTTGCCAGGAAAATTACCTTGTCACTGGTGACGGGAAGGGATTTTTCCACCAGGTATGGTATGATACGGATCTCCTCGGCATCGTGCATATCGATGGGATCTCGTTCCCTGATCGTATCGCTGAGTACCTGACCATCTGCCACTTCGTGGCACAGGTTGCCGGCCTCTCGCTCGCAAATGCCCGTATCTGCCAGAAACTGACGGACACACAGGGGGAGCGGGACAACGAGATCACCGAGCGTAAACGGGCAGAGGGCGCGCTCCTCCTCGCGAAAAATAAGATCACCCTGCTCGGGAGCATCACCCGGCACGATATCCAGAACCATCTCATGGTTATCCTGGGAAATATCGCGCTTGCGCGGGTCGATGTGACGGATCCAGCGATGGAAGAGCCTCTGCGGGAGATAGAGACCGCAACAAAGACGATCCGGTCGCTCCTCGATTTCGGCAGGGTTTACCAGGAGATCGGGAGCCACGGATCCCAGTGGCAGCAGATCGCTGAGATCATTTCCCTTGCTGACGTTCCGAAGGGGATCACGCTGGAAACCGATCTCCGGGATCTCTCTGTATATGCCGATCCGATGCTCCCGAAGGTCTTCTTCAACCTGCTCGACAACACGGTAAAACACGGTGGGCATGTAACCCGGATCCGGGTCTCACAGGAACAGCGGCAGAACGCGGTGGTCATTATCTGGGAAGATGATGGCACAGGGATCCCTGCCGGTGAAAAAGAACAGATCTTTGAACGCGGCGTCGGGAAGAATACCGGGCTGGGATTGTGCCTGATCCGCAAGATCCTCGCGATAACCGGGATCACGATAAGGGAGACAGGAGAGCCGGGTAAATGTGCACGTTTTGAGGTGCTGGTTCCGGCAGGGGCGTACCGCTGCGATCATCAGCCAAAATGACCGTATGCCAGTCATCAGTGGGTGCGGCACGGTGGTTTCTGTTTCGGAGTGCCCGGGGCGCACCGGTATTCCAGCCGGATAAAACGCATATTTCTGATAATAATTAATATTTCGTGATAATATTGATAACATTCATATCAATTTCCCCGGAGGGTTCCCGGATAACGGCGATCTTCGAGGATATTTCTACGAAATATTTATATACCAACCCGCGGTATCATTTTCTATACAAACCAAAAACTAAACATCAAGGTGTAATCATGGGAACGAAAATTGGAAAAGAGAAGATAAAGCGCGAACCCGGCTACCTCTATTACCTGGGGAAGGATGGGTTCGTCTGGGCAGCACCGATGAAGAACAACAAGACCGGAAAGAAAAAGAAAGTAGGCACCGAGAAAGTTGCCCGCGAGAAAGGGTACCTCTACTATCTTGGCAAGGACGGCTATGTCGGCAAAGCCAAGATGAAGAACGCCTGAATCTTCCGTTAACCCTGGAAAGTGCCAATGGCATTTTCGTCCTCTTTTTTCAGATTTCGTAATCGTGGAGATTATTCTGTCACCCTGCAGGCTTTTTCGGCAGGAAAATTTCATATACACATCCAGAGTGAGACAGGATCATTCCGGTGAGCGTCAGTATATCGCGTTTGGGCAGTCCCTGGTTGTGCTCATGACTGGTCCCGGGTTCCTCAAACCCCCCTACTCCGTGTACCCGTTGTTTTACCCCGGCACAGAGGAGCAGGCAGAAAGGGACTGTGGTATTTGATCCTTCCGGAGAACAAGAACGTCAAACCGGAGAGCGGGGAAACTGCCAGAAGGCAACCAGAGATGAGGGAAATGCAGGGGGCAAACCAGCACCAGAATTGCCTTCGGCATTTTCATTTTGTCTGCCTGTATCCCGAAGAGAATCATTTTTTTATGCGGGGGCCGGGTTATTCTCCCGGGGTGCCAGGGTCCTGGCATTCTCCCCTATTCCGGTGGAGGAGGTGAAGGAGGGGGGGCAGCTCCCCCGATGAAATTGACCGAATCAACAAACGTGGTGACCTGAGTGAGGAGCATGGGATCGAGTCCCTTCTCAACTGTCAGGAATATCCCTGTATGGTTGAGCAACCGGAGCTTCGTGGTTACAAAGTGAATGAATTTTGATATACTTTCCGAAGGGAGGTAGAGTACCAGGGTACTGACTGAGTCAAAGAACAGGCAAATCTTCTCATCCGGGACAGCATGGAGCTGTTCAGTGATAGCAATCCCAAGGTCCGTGAGGTTGGAAGGGTTGCTGACGAACCTGCAGTGCTCGGCAGACTCAGGGGTTGACCCCAGGGAGTACCGGGTAATCGCATCAATAAAATAGATCCGGGAAAGGTCCAGTCCCTGCTGTTCGTAGAGCTTCCTGAGGATCATGAAGGGATAACTGGTGGTTACCACGACCAGGGTATACCCCTGGGCAAGGACCTGCCGGCAGATCCGGATATTGCTCTCGCGCAGCATGGTTGCCGGCGTGAGGACCAGCATGATCTGCGTTGCATCAATGGCAACCGGTTCGGTCAGTACAACCATCTCCCTCAGCCCGAGAGAAACTCCCGATACGCCCGGGGAATCTCCTCGTGACCTTCCACGATTGCCTTGTTGAGCGCCTGGAGGTTCTCAAGGATCTGGCTGGCGTTTCGTATCTGGACGTGGAGGAGGAGCGAGATCTCCGGGCCAGAGAGCGTATCGGAGTCTACCATGCGGAGGAGATCAGCGAGGTCCTCCTTGATGATCTCTACCGGATTCTTCAGCCTCAGAGCAGCTTCGGTCACGAACGCGACCAGGTCACGTTCGGCCTTCCGCTGCTCGCTGAGATCGCGAATGATTGCAGCGATTCCCGAGAGCTCCCCGGCATCGTCCCGGACAGGGGAGAGGGAGAACGAAGCATCAAAGGTCTTTTCCCCCCGTGCGAGAAGAACAGTCTCACCATGTCGTACAGATTCCCCCTTGAGGAGCGTTGAGAATGCTTCTTCCCACGCTGGTGTGCTCTCGTCAGTCAATATCGCATTGTAGTGTTTTCCGATGACCTGATCCCCCGTATAGTCAAACATCCTTTCGGCACTCTCATTCCAGCTCGCGATCGAGCCGTCAAGGGTGATGCTGATGATCGCGTCCTGCGAGGAATCGATGATGGCAGCAAGCCGGGCCCGTTCCTCGGCAGCCCGCTTGATAAGATCGATATCGGTCATGACATGGATGGCTTTCGTTATCGTCCCTTTGTCGTCATAGAGCGGGTGGGTCGTCACCTTGAACCAGCGGTCATTCCACTGGAGGGTATAACTCTCGCTGACACCGCTCTTCAGCATCGTGACGTACGGACAACCGGGGATGAATTCTGATGTGCCATGGACTATTTCGTGACATTTTCTGCCGACAATCTGGTCGAGGGGGATACCAAGAATATGCGAGGCTGCGATATTAGAGCGCAGGATAGTCCCCTCCCGCTCAAAAATAAAGATAGGATCCGTAATTGCGTCAAATGTCCGCTGCCACCAGATGGCAGCCGATCGTATCTCTTCTTCAGCCTGTTTCCTCTCGGTGATGTCGCGGAAATACCACACGCGCCCGTAATACCGGTTGTTTTCCCCCCACATCGGGGCTGAGTACCGTTCTATCACCCTGCCATCTTTGAAGTGAACCTCTTCGTGGCTCTTCTCATGCTTCTTACCGTAGAGATTCCTGACCCGGGCAAGGAATTCTTCGGGATCGGCCAATTTATCGGTAACCGTCCCTAACACCTGCCCATTGGACCGGGTCATGATTGCATTGTCCGGGATACCCCAGATCGTAATAAATTGCTGGTTATAGGAGAGGATCTTCCCCTTTTCATCGACGACCAGGATCCCATCGAGCGATGTCTCCTGCTGCGTGGTGAGGAGGGTGTTTTTAAACCGGATCTCCTCTTCAGCCTGTTTCCTGTCGGTGATGTCGCGTCCGACCGACTGGTATTCGATCACCTTCCCGGCTTTGTCAAAGATAGCACGGTCGCTCCACTGCTGCCAGCGCATCGTCCCATCCGGCATGATGATCGGATGCTCGATGGTCAGGACCGGGTCCTCCGGGGTAAGGGAAGCAAGCAGCTCACCAATTCTTTTCCGGTCTTCCGGAAGGATCTCCGGGCTGAAACGGTGCCCGATGATATCTTCCTTCCTTATCTGGTAGTACCGGCAATATGCCTCATTCACAAAGACATGGGTCCCATCCGGCAGGAACCGACTGATAAACTCGGTCTGGTCCTCGACCACGTTCCGGTACCGCTCCTCGCTCTCGAGCAATGCCTGAACGGATCGACGATGGGCTACAGACCGGCGCAGGTTGTGGATCAGGGTAGCATAGTGGGTATCCGGGTCTCCGCCTTTCTGGAGGTAGAAGTCTGCACCGAGGTTCAACGCCTGGATGACGACGTCCTCCTCTCCTTTTCCCGTCACGATGATGAAGGGGATATCATCGAACCGCTCCCGGATATAGTTCAGGAACTCGATACCATCCATCTCAGGCATGCGGTAATCTGATACGATCGCATCAAAGTGGTGAGCAGTGAGGAGATCAATTGCCTCTCTGGCACTTGCCGCAGCCGTCACGGAGAAATGTGCATCTCTTTCAAGAAAGCGTTTACTCAGTTTGAGCACGCCAGGCTCATCATCTACGTAGAGGACAGAGAGCGCTGGCGACCCCGGACCGTCTGGCATATACGGATAGGTATCCATGGAATACCATTTAAGGTAGCTGTGCGCCGCGGGATGGGTCCGGGATGAATCGGCGGGGAACGGACTCCTGCACAATCGGGAAACCCCCGTGCTCTGCAGTACTCGTTCCGTTAGGAAAGCATGCAACCCTTATCAGAAGACCGATTTCCGTCAGGCTGACCGGGGAGAGCCGACACACCCCCGGCCGATCATTCCATCCGGCGGCACTGTCCCGGGGGAACATGGATCTCGAACCGCGCTCCTTTCCCCGGTTCCCCGGTCTCGGTAATGGTGATCCCGGTGATCGCAAGGATCTCCCGGGAGAGGAAGAGCCCGAGCCCGGTCCCCTTCCCATACCCCCGGTCAAACAGATGTTTTTTATCCACGGCTGATATCCCTCGCCCGTCATCCTCGCAGATGATACAGAGACCTTCCCTGGATTCCTCTGCGTGCATCCGGATACGCGTCATACCCTCCCCGCCATACTTCAGCGCATTCTCGATCAGGTTGTAGAACACCCGTTCGAAGAGCGGATCGGCGTAGACCTCGATTCCCTGGAGGTCCACGAAGACCCGGATGTCCCTGCTGGGCAGTGCCCTTCTGGCGGAATCGGCAACTTCCTGCAGGGAATGCCAGACGGGCGCCTTCACCCCCATATCCTGGTATTCCCGGGTGAAGGTGATCTGGTGCTGGATATTCTTTGCAGCCTGCTCCTGGTTTTCAATACAATCGAGCAACTGTTCCGGGTCGGTCATGGAGTCGCGGGAGAGCGAGAGATACCCCAGGAGTACCAATACCTGGTTCAGGATATCATGCCTCGTGATGCTGGAGAGCAGGTTCAGTTTCCGGTTCGCTTCGGCAAGGCTGTTTGAATACCGGGCAAGTTCCTGCGTATGGAATTCCTGCTCCTGTTCCATTGCCCGCCATTCCGTGATATCCCGGACAATGCCGAGTACTTCGTGGTTGTTGAGCGCGACCAGGCGGGCTTCGAAGATCAGGAGGCCGAGCGGGACCGCGAGCTCGTAGCTGATCACGATGATCTCCCGGGTGTCGATTGCCCGGGCAAGCGCATGCAGGATGATTTCCACGGTATCTGGGGGAAACCCGGTTTCCTGGATCGTTTTTCCATGGAGCTCGTTCTCCGGCATTGCAAGTTTTCCCTCATCGGCTGCATACACCTCGCGGTACTCCCCGTCACGGGACATGATGAAGATGAGGTCAGGGATCGCTGCGATTACTGCAGCGAGGCGGTTCTGGCTCTCGCGGAGTGCATCTTCTGCCTGTTTCCGATCGGTTATATCCTGCCCCTGCGCGATGGTGGCAAGGAGGGCTCCGCCATCATGATCAGTGATATTTGCCGAGTTCCAGAGCACGGTCCTGACCTGCCCGGACCGGTTGAGGATCGGGATCTCCACCACGTCCCACCGTTCGCCTTCTTTGGCTGCCCGGATCATGTCCATCGAGTTCTCACGGCTCTCTTCCGGGAAGAGGACCTCGAGGCTGCTGCCGATGGCTTCATCAACCGGGATACCGGTCAGCTCTTCGAACGCATGGTTGAAGCGGGTAATCCGGAAGTCCGGATTCCAGACAATGATCGGGGCATTTGCGTAATCGATCAGGCTTTCGAGGTAATTCTTTGTTGTCCGGAGCTCGATCTCAGCCTGTTTCCTATCGGTTATATCGACCAGAGAGGCCATCAGGGCGACCGTGGTGCCATCAGCACCGAGGATACGGTTCGCCAGTACCTGGACAATCACCGGGCTCCCATCCTTTTTTACCGCTTCCACCTCCCCTGACCAGCTCCCGTGTTCCTGGAGCGCATCGATGACCTCGCCGGCCTTGGCGGGCTCACGGATAAAGGATGCAGCTGGTCGTCCCAGGACATCCGCAGGTTTTTCGTACTCCCCGATCCTGAGAAAAGCCGGATTGACATGGGTCAGGATGCCTGAAGTATCGGCAAGAGCGATGGCATTGATGGACGATTCGATGGCAGAATCCTTCAGCCGCAGTTCCTGTACGGTACGTTTCCGGTGCAGGATCTCCCACATCTGGTTGCCGAGCACGAGGAGCATATCTGCGTCCTCGTCCGCATACGGTTCGCCTTTGTTTGCCACCGCGAGGACGGCAGTTATTCTGAGCCCTTCAAAGATCGGGATGCCCATGTACCGCATGATCGGGACATGGCCTTCCGGGCACCCGTGTTTTGCCGGGTGCGGGGAGGAATAATCGTTGATGATCACGGGCGCACGGTTCCGGACACAATCGCCCCAGATGCCCGCCCCCGCAATAGGGAAGTGGATGGTCTTCTCGATCAGGGTGCAGTCTGCCATGGCGTCCGGTGACCATGCATGGATGGTCATGGCCGATTCATCCCCGCTCATCAGCCCGATAAAGGCGTACCGGCTCGCGGTGATCGCGAGGCTCGTGTTCATCACATACTCGAGAAGCGCCTTTTCAGGCACGCCGATCATCTGGTGGAGGGCAAGGAGTGCCCGCACGCGGGTTGCATGGAGGCGCTCTTTCTCTTCCGCCTGTTTCCGGCCCGTGACATCCAGGATGATGCCGTCGAGAGAGATGAGCGTCCCGTGGAGGTCAATGACCCCCTGGCCCTGCTCCTGCACAGAGACAGTCATGCCGTCAGCATGGAGCAGGCGGTATTCAGCCACGTAACGTTCCTTCGCGGAAACGCCGGCCTGGATGGCAGCTGCCCTCTTCTCCCGGTCGTCGGGATGGATAACGCTGTCATACGATCGTTTTGCATTCCCCGTGAAATCCGATGCCGGGTACCCGGTCAGGGGCAACACCGCATCGCTGATAAATGACATCGTTGTACCATCCTCCGGTGCACACCGGTAGGTGACTTCCGGGATATTGGCTATCAGGGTCCGGTATTTATTCTCGCTCTCCTTGAGCGCCCGCTCTGTCCGTTCCTTGGCAAGAGAGAGGACGGTGATCACCCCGGCAATCAGGATGAAGAGGGCTACCCGTATGAGTGCCTGCTGGAGGAGGGACGGATCGCGGGTAAATGTTGCAAACAGGACCAGGTACACACCTGCAAGGAGCGCCGAGAAGAGAAACCCCTGCCTGCGGAAGAAGATGCAGGCGATGATGATCGGGATGTAGTAGAGGTTCTGGAAAATGATGAACCAGCCCGCCATGAGGGAAACAATGCTGACCGTGATGCAGAGGAGGGAAGTTCCAATCACGGCAAGAAGCGGGAGCAGGGAATATCCTGCCGTTAATGTCTCTGTTACTCTGGTCTCACTCATGTTCTCACATTGCTCTGAAGGGGGAGACTCTGCTTCAGGGGATGCATGTTCACCATTGCAGAGAAATTTCATAAAGGTCGTGTATTCTGGTATATAATTGTCCCCTCTATAGCACCCCCCGATCTCAGGTAACGGGCGATCTTCACCCGGTCAGAACTGCCGATTATTCCGGAAAATAATGACCTCCGGATATTGCAGGCACCGGGGTGGTTGAGAGCAACGATCCTCGTCTGCATATACTGACTGAAATTTTCGGCCAGGGTGATCCCTGTGTAATCCGGGTTGAGGGTTCCTGCAGGAAAATGAAACGATACGCCCCAAGACCAGTTCACTCACTGCCCATGAGAGTCCCTGGAAGTATCTCTCAGCAAGAAAAATTGCATGAATACAGGTATAACAAAGGCAATAGGAGGATGAGTGGCCTGGTTCCAGCCGCTGACGGTACTGCAGGAACCACCTTCCCTTCTTCTCAGACCCCGCAGTTACTTTCTCAGAACAGGGTCGCTTCAGAGTGGACAACCACGCGGTCACTCGTGATCGAGAATGGCTTGATCTCGCGGGAGTGCGAGGAACGGCGCATCTTCACCACTTCGAGGGCAAGGTGTGCCTCGGGAGAGGTCTCCGGCCGGATGTAGCGCAGGATGATCACCGTGTCGGCGAGGTACTCGATGATGCCATACTTGCTCGCGTAGGGATGATTCACATCCATCTCGCTCGTCATCAGGAGGGTACAGGGTTCATCCCTCATCCCCTCGATAAAGGAGAACATCTCCTTTCTCCTGACCGCCTCGTTCTCAAAGAGCCCCTCGAAGAGTGAGATCGGATCGATCACGACACGACTGGCACCGATGCTCCGGATGAGGGACGGGAGCTCGCTCTTGATGCTGCTTATCGCGAGCTTGAAATCCGTGGGGTCAAGCCGGATCATGAAGAAGGATGTGTCCTTATAGGCACTGAGATCCCATCCTTTCTGCTCAATCGCGGCGAGGAGGGACTCCTCCCGTTCCTCGAGGCTGATGTAGATGACCTTCTCGCCACGGACCAGGCCGTCATGGACGAACTGGAGGGCAAATGTCGTCTTTCCCGTGCCGTACGTGCCAATCAGTACCCCGATGCTCCCTGCAAGCAGCCCCCCGGAAAGCATCCCGTCAAGGCCATCGATTCCCATCCTGACCCGGTGATCCGTCATACGACCACCCGGATATTCCTGACCTCAAAACCGTTTGCTGCCGAGAGCGTGACCGCAAATTTGACCAGGTCGCGCTCTTCGAGGTACGGCATGACCCCGAGGAACTTTGCAAAGAACATGATGCGCTGCCTGCGCTGGCCACCCACATCCTCCCACCGGAACTGCATCACCGCATCCGCGCAGTCGGTGATCTCGATCTCGCGGGCCCGCTCAAGGATCCCGGTCGAGAGGAGGAGGTAGATCGTTGTCCGCCACCGTTTCGATACCCGCTGGAGGCCACGCAGGAACGCGATGAAGGAGTGCCAGCTGGCATCGTCGGAATAGGCGGTGGCGACATCCGTGAGTGAATCGACAACTACCAGCCCGTCAGGCTTGCAGGAGCCGAGCGTATGTGCGAGGTCCGCCAGGAGGTTCCCGCTCTCCCGCCGATGCTTCTTCTGCATCCGGGAGATGATATCGCCATCCCCGTACCATTCCGGAGGGACAATGCTCGCGTCGAAGTACATGTCCGAGAGATCCGCAAACGAGACATTCTCAGCCAGGTGAGAGGCAAAATCGGACTTGAAGGAGAGAACAATGTCATGGAGGATGTCATCCTTCATCCTTGTGATCGTGACATAGGTGATCTCCTCAGGCAGCCGGATATGCGCATCGGTTCCCCCTCGTTTCTTCAGGGCGACAAGGGAGATGAGCGAACTGTACACGAATTCTGTGTTCCCTGCTCCGACATCCCCCAGGAGGAGCACCACAGAACCCGGTGGGATCCCGCCGTCCAGCACCGGGTCCAGTGAGGGGATCCCGGTCGGCATCCGCACACGGAGTGTATCCTGCATGATCAGGAATACAGTCTGAGCGTGAGGGCACTAAAGCTTGTGCATTATCCTGTCCCTGAAAGGCCTTGTCGATGCCGGATGGAGGGAAATATGCGGACTGAAAGGGATTTTCCCAGGAGAATGAGTCTCTCCCCTGCCGGGGTACATCGAAATCAGGACGTCCTTAGACGCGGTGGTCACCGTGAGATCCCCCTGCCAGGGAAACCTCACAGGAATACGGCAAACACCACGAACGTGATCAGCAGCATCACCACGGCATGCTTTATCCCGGCGCGGACCGAGGCCTCCCCCATCTGGCCGGCAATCAGCCCCGAGAAGAACGCCTGTATCAGGCAGATGTGGTAGAAGAGACGCCGGAATGCTATGATCTGGATATTCCCGAGCTGGAGCGCGCCTGGTGCCGTTGCCATGCCCGGGTTCTCGATCTGCAGCTCGGCAATCACGCCGAGGAACCGGCTGTCGATCACGATCACGACAAAGAGAAAGACGAAGAAGACCAGGTAGACAATGACGGTGTAGATGAACATCTCGGCCAGCCGCTCTTTCTTCAGGACTTCTGCCATCTGGGCATCTTTTGCCGCTATCGTGAGCACTTCCCCGATGTTCCCGCTCATCTGGCTCGCCTTCGTGATCAGGGTCACGGTCCGGGCGATGGTGGGGGTACGGACCCGTTCCTCGAACCGTATCAGGGCATCGGTGACATTGGCTCCCCAGTCGATGTCTCTCCTGATACGCCGGATCTCGTAGGTGAGCACTCCGAGGTTCGCCTTGACAAGTATTGCAATGGACTGGGCGAGCGTGAGGCCGACCTGGTTGATACCGGAGAGGCGGTTGAGGAACTCAGGGATGCCGGATTCGATGCCCATCACCCGGTTCCGCCATACCTGGTAGAATATGCCGAACGGGATCAGGATGATCAGGAGCGCAAACAACAGGTGGTCATCCACTACGTCGATGTAGACCTCGAGGTCAAGGTACGTGGGGGTATTGACAAAGACGAGGATGACGTAAACGAGTGCGAGGGGAACGGTTACATAGAATGTTTTGTTCGGGTACAGGGTGAAGGTCTCAAATGGGTTCTTGATAAACCTCCGTACTTTCCTGAGACGGTCATAGCGTTCGAGCCGGGCGAACAGGTGCTCTTCACCCTCTTTCTTCACCCGTTGCACATCGGCAAACTCATGCAGCCATTTCTTCCCGATGTAGCGTTCAACTTCCTCGGTCTTGATGGAGATGAGGTCGATGAAGAGGATGAAGACGAGCGATCCTATCGGGATCAGGAGGTAGATCACGACCGAGAGCTGGGTAAGGGGCGCATTTCCGACAAATCCCATGACCACGAGGATGATGATCAGGAAGAGGGGGCCTGCCACAAAGAGGGTGACGTACCCTTCTGCAACCAGCTGGAGGGTGTTTAAGAACTGTTTCTGCTCGAAGCGTGCATCCTCCTGGTAGATACGCACACGGCCGCCCAGGAAATCCACGGTGTCCCCCCCGCTCTCGATGACCGAGATGAGGTCCTGGAGGAAGTCCTTGAGCTTGATTGACGGGGTGGTCTCGATGAGGTTACGCATGGCCGTGAGCATGTCGTAGCCGAAGAAATCCGCGTCGCGAACGATCTTGCGGAACTCGATGGCAACCTCCCCATATATCGATGCGTTCTCCGAGAGCGAGCGGAAGATGTCCATCATGTGCGCACCGCCGCGCTGCATTGCGTACATGTAGGATACGGCATTATGGAGGAGGAGATTGATCTTGGTCGTACGGTTGGCCTTCAGGAGGGAGGGGTACTTGAGCCGGAGGAACCAGGCAAGGAACACGCCGAGGAGGAATGACAGGACGCCGACCGTGATACGGATGATATCGATGGTTAGCCCGGATGAGAGCTCGGAATCAGGATGCCAGGCCCCAAAGGGGTTATAGATATTGAATGAGATTGTCGGGGGAAGGAAGAACGTCACTGCGAGATACCCGGACAGGGCTGCAATGATCCCAATGAGCAGGGCAATGATAACCGACCGGAGGACGTAGCGATCGAGCGTCATCCCGATGTGGGCGGCGGTCATGTCGGCACGGAGCGTCGAGAACTTTACCGAGTCACGAGTTACCCACTGATGGATGCGGTGGCGGACCCAGACCACCGGCCCGGTCGTCATCCGAGGATACCGCCCAGATTGTCGATATTGTTGAGTACCTCGTCCCGGTCACCCGCGTACGCCTGGATGATGCGTGCGACCATGGTATAATCCCGTATTCCCTGGTCGGACATGGCCTGCAGAATACGGCGCCGCGTCTCAAGTTCGGCGGCAAACTGCTCGTTGCTCCACCCGCGAAATGTCTGTATATCAGCGTAGATGAGGGATCTCCCGGTATAGGAGAACAGGTCTGTCACCGGGTTGTACTCAAAGACCGTGTTCACCTGCATGTTCCCGGTGACCGGGTCGATACCGGCAAGCTCCACGATCTCGAGGCAGCGCCGGACCCGCTCCCCGCCCCGGTGGATGAGTGCCTGGACACTGACGATGTTCAATGCCTGGATCATGTTCCTCGGCACGTTCAGGGGATCGCTCTCGAGGCGGTGGATGGCGGCATCCACGCTCCCGGCATGCATGGTGGAGAACGTGGTATGGCCGGTGTTCATCGCCTGGAAGAGGGTCTGCGCCTCAACGCCACGGACCTCCCCGACAAGGATATACTCGGGCCGCTGCCGCATCGCTGCCTTGAGGAGGTCAAACATCAGGATCGTGGAGCCAAACCCTTCCCCCACCGCTTCCCTCGTCACGCTTGCGATCCAGTTCTCATGGTAGAGGGTGATCTCCCGGGTATCTTCGATGGAGACGACCTTTGCGAGCGGCGGCATGAAGAGGGCGACCGCATTCAGCGATGTCGTCTTCCCTGACGCGGTGCCGCCGACAAAGAGGAGGCTCTTGTTGTTCTCGATTGCCATCCAGAAATACACGAGCGAGTCAAGATCGAACGTGTTGAACTCCATCAGCTCGATAGGCGTGAACGGGACTTCCCGAAACTTCCGGATCGTAAACGACGTGCCCCGGGTGGTGACCTCGGTCCCGAGCGAGAGCTGGAGCCGGGAGCCGCCCGGCAGGGTCGCCCCGATCATCGGGCTGCCGATCGAGATGTGCTTCCCGGACCGCTGGGCAAGGGTGATGGCAAGGGAGTTCAGGTCCTCCTCCTCGAACCGGATGTTGGTCCTGATGTTCCGGTGTTTCCGGTGGTAGAGGAAGAGCGGGATCCGGATCCCGTCGCAGGATATGTCCTCGATCTGGGCGTCCTTCATCAGGGCATCGATCCGGAGCCAGCCGAGGAAGTTCCTCTGGATGTAGTACTGGAGTTTCAGGAGAGAGATCTCCTCGAGATGGAGGCCGTACTCGTCAAGGAGGTCCTGCACGTTCTCAAAGAGCACCTCCCTGCGGTCTGTGTACAGTTCGTCATCGGTCAGGAGGAGGACATCCCGGAGGTCCTCGTACAACCGTTCGAGGAGCTCGTATTCAAAATCGGAGAGGACCGGCTCGAACAGGAGGTACTCTCGCTGGTTGGTCAGGGTGTTTCGCACGACCAGAACCTGGGCCCGCCCTCTGTCGATCCAGTACTGGTCGACGATCTCGCTGTCCGGGGGAGTACCTGCCTCAACGAGTGAGCCGTGGATGTCCGGGTCATAGTCTGCAAGGATCCCGATCTTTGGACGCGCCACCTTCTTCTTCCTGAAGGGGAGGGCGAGCTTCCCTGCAAGCGAGGAGGGAGGCAAAACCGCCTCAGGTCCGGCGGCATCTTCACTATCGGCACTGGACAGCGCGGGAGCCATCTCACCGGCCGGTTGCAGGGTGTAGGGCGCCGCACCGGGTGCAGATCGCGTGGCTCCTGAGGTCATGGCGGGGGGGGGT